>Ga0208127_1000653_pt1 | contig 17660 bp, 12 predicted proteins | sample ETNtaG_6_FD_185751 | JGI IMG/M metagenome (GOLD analysis project Ga0208127, IMG submission 185751) | Marine microbial and viral communities from oxygen minimum zone, Eastern Pacific Ocean - ETNP201306SV45 (SPAdes) (version 2) | ecosystem: Environmental > Aquatic > Marine > Oceanic ...
AATGAGGAATCAGTAAAAATATTAAGCATTCATGCTTCAAAAGGGCTGCAATCCCCTATTGTTATTCTAGCAACGGAAACCTACGGGAAAAACTCCTTTAAGAAAAACTTCTTCAATTTTGATTATCAAAATAATTTAATTTTTGGTAATTTCTCAACTATTACCTCTGAATATAAAGACTATTTTGACAAATTCTCAACAGATAAATCAGCTGAAGAATTACGCTTATTATATGTTGCGCTTACTAGAGCTAGGGACGAACTTCATATTTTTTCGTTTAGAAACAATAATAGTGATTCTGACTGGTATAGTATTATCAAAAACTCTGTTGAAGAAATTAAAGAATTCACTCAAGAACCACCAACCAAGGCTGAAGGAAAACAAGATGAATGCCTAATTTATGAAGTTAATTTAGGACAAAAACTTGATTCCACAACAAAAAGCAATAAAACTCAGAAAGATACTAATACGATCTTACAGATCAATAATAGTAATGAACTGTTCAGAATCATTTCTAATAGTTACCAAAGCCCTGCACACCAACCTGTTGTAACTGCAACCTCTAGTAACTCCTCAAATTCGAATAGTGCGTATATTGGCACAATTTACCATTCGTTATTTTATTATTTATCTGAATATAGAGATCATATAACCTTTGAGCAGCAGAAAGGACAACTCCCATTTGACCAGATCATTGATAATTCCCAAATTGATAACAAACTTACAAAGTTTCTGGAAAATTACCATAGTGATTTAACAAAAAAAGAAAGAAAAACCATAATATCAAATATGATTAAGGTATATAATAACGAACACTTCAATGAATTATTTTTTTCTAAAGATGGCTATTCAGAGCTCCATCTTTTATCTAAAAAAAATGGAAAAACAATTAGCGGAAAAATAGATAGAGTAGTAAATATCAATGATGGAGAGCTACATATCATTGATTATAAATTCTCCACTAATAACGAAATTACACCTAGTTATAAATCTCAATTAAATATCTATAAGCAATTAGTAGCTGATAATTTTCCTAATAAAAAAATCAAAACTTTTCTGTTCTTTATCAATAACCAAACCCTAGTGGAAATACATTAATCAAATCATTAATTTATTTTCTACAAACCAATTTATACAAAGACTATCCTCCCAAAACCAGTCACAGACTAGATTTCCTAGATAATTTATGGTATAATGGTATGAATATGGAGGCAAGAATGCTTTTAACCCGGGCAAATATCTAAGAAGGTTGTCTCCTTACAACGAAATTCTACTCCTATTACCATCTTTCATAATAAAAACATTTAACCTTGTTGTATAAATACTATAAGTGATGGGGTTGAAAAAGTTATATTCCATTCCGTACCACCCTGGTTGCATGAACACGCAAGTTTCACTTGCGCGTGATTGACGCTACACCCCATCACATAGGAGTTCTTTGCACTTGTGGGCACCTCTTCGTCTCTTTGTATAATTTTAAAAATTAATAGTTGATAATATGATTTGGAGGAGTAAATTATCCTAGTTAATGACCTGGTCAATATTATATTAATGGTGTAAATAAGAGGAATTATGGCTGATAGTACTAATGATAATGATTTCACAAAAGATGTTCTGGATTCAAGCGTTCCGGTATTGGTAGATTTTTGGGCTGAATGGTGTGCTCCTTGTAAACAATTATCTCCCATCATAGATGAGCTTTCTAGCGAATATAAAGGAAAGGTTAAAATTGTTAAATTAAATATCGAGGACAGCCCTAATACCCCTACAAAATACGAGGTTAGAGGGATACCCAATTTAATTCTTTTCAAAGATGGGCAGGCTATAGACAATAAAGTTGGGGCCTTGCCTAAACAAGCTTTAAAAGAGTGGTTAGATAGTCATATAGCTTAACTAATGGAAGCATTAAAAGTATTTAGTGATATCAAACGTTCTAAATCTCTTTTAAATTCTACTTACAAAAAATTTAAAGATTCTACAAAATTTACTCCAGTTATAGCAATAGAGCTGGAGTTTTTTTTTATTCCAAAAAACAACAAGACTATCACTTCGGAAGAAAAATTAGAGGAAATGACAGATAGTATTTCTTTAATTGCAAAGAATCACGGAGTGACGATCGGAAATCTATCCAGGGAAACTGGTAACTTACAATATGAAATAAATATTTTACATTCCGAAGACATTATAGCAGTTATTGAGGATATATTACGGATAAAAAATATTATTTCCGATATCGCTAGCAAATATAATTTTACCGCATCATTTGATGCAAAACCATATGGTGATAATGATGTTGGCAGTGGTTTACATGTTCATATTTCTCTTTTAAATGGGAGAGGAGAAAATTGTTTTGTTAAAACTAATAATGAAGAAAATCCGATTTTATTAAACTCTATTGGGGGTTTATTATTATTTCTTCCTGCATCTATTCCTTTTTTTGTAGGGAATCCAGGTGATTTTTCTAGATACAAAGCTAAATTCATCATTCCAAAAGAAGAATTAAGATACAGATGTAATGCCACTAACGCACCAATTAATATTAGCTGGGGAACAAATAACAGAACAACAGCAATACGTATTCCAGATGCACACCAGGATCCTGCTTCAAGAAGAATAGAACACAGGGTACCGGCCTGTAACGCTAACCCTTATTTGGTCATTACTGCGATATTATTTGCTATAGAATATGGAATAACCAATAATGTAACTCCTCAAGAAAGAACCTGGGGTAATGCGTTTGATGAACAATATCACTTGAAAACGTTACCTTTAAATTTGAATGATGCTATTAAATTATACGAAAGCTCAGAGTTACAAAAATATTTGTCCGATATAAAGTAATATTTAGATAGGATTTATCAAAGATCCACGAACCAAGATTAATAGAAAATAAAAAAACAGATAAATTTGCGGTATAAACCTATTTTACAGGAATTTATCTGTATTCTACAGTGACAACTTCGTATGATTTTTGTCCTTTCGGAGTTTTGATATTAACTTCATCACCTGCTTCTTTACCTATTAGACCGATAGCTATCGGGGAAGTTATAGAGATTAAGTTATTATTAATATCAGCTTCATATTCACTTACTATAGTATATGAAACCTCATTTTCAGACTCCAAATCAAACAATGTAACAGTAGCAGCAAATCTAATTTTACTGTCTTTTATCTGACCGGGTTCAATTACTTGCGCTCTTGAGATTTTATCTTCAAAATCTAGAATTCTGCCCTCAATAAAACTTTGTTTTTCTCTTGCAGAATGATATTCAGCATTCTCTTTTAAATCTCCATGCTCTCTTGCAGCTGCAATGGCTTTGATAATATTTGGTCTTTCTACCTGCTTCAAATTCTTAAGCTCTGCTTGCATTTTTTCTAGACCTTTAGATGTGATTGGAAAATTCGACATATTCTTCTTTTTGATTATATGATTCTTCTGATGAATTTCTTATCCTCTAAGGAATGTTTTACCACTCCCAATATGTGGAGTATAATAGTTATTATAAAAATTACAGCTATTATTTCATGCATTTGATAAAAGAAATTTCCTAAAAACTCATTTTTTTCAACAAGAAAAGGCATTTTTATTACATTAAATAGTCCTACCCCATAGCCTTTTGCATTAGACATTAAATATCCAGAAATCGGCATAAGGAACATTAATATATAAAGTAGTTTATGGTTAAGGCTACTTATAATATGTACATATTTAGGTAAATCTTTGGGAAGTGCAGGAGCTTTATATTTTAACCTGAGATATATCCTGGCAAAAAACAAAAATATCACCAAAACTCCAAAAGACTTATGTAATCCGTAAACCTTAAATTTAATCTCATTTGGCAAATCCTGCATAATATATCCCATTACTAATAAAACTATAATAATGAGAGCCATTACCCAATGCACAATTCTTTGATAAAGATGATATTTTTCTATTTCCATAGTAAGTTATTATTTAGTTGATCTTCACCATACCCTCTAACTCTTTTTATTTATAAATTTAACGAAATAATAAAAAAGTTTTTTTTGATTATTCTTTAGTGAATTAATTTGATATAAGAGTGTGTTTAAGACAAAAAACTATCTTTGTAACTTTGTTGTATGCTATAATGTATGAATAATTACTGAAAGAAACAAAAATTATACTATAGGTATAACTAAATCGTAAGATTAGCCTTACCTCACTGTACTCCTAATGTCTAAAAATAAGCGCCCCAATCATCAAAAGATTTCTCCTGTTATACCTGGAGCTGCAATCGGTATAGGTGCTACTGCCGCTACTTTGGCTGAGACCCAGGATCACACTCCAGATCACTCTCACCTTTTAATCAAAGATCAGCCTATTAACGAAATCCCGATCATATTATCACATAATGCAAATACATATACTGGAAGCGGAACCATACATACTCTTTCTAACCAACAGCTTACCATTACCGACACTTTAAACAAAACACCAACTAGGGGTTTTGAACTAGATCTGTATAAACATGATGGAGATTATATAGTCAACCATGCAGATGGAGAATCAGGAACAGCAATAGTCGACCCTTTTACCTCTAACCCTGTAACATTGGATAAATCGATATCAGAAATAGATGGTTGGTTATCAAAACCAGAAAATGCAGATGAAGTAATTATAGTGAAATTATCACATAATTTTGGCGAACAAGGAAGCCGTACGCAAGAAAATTATGAAGATATGATGGCTGCTAATGATATAATAGCGTCCCACTTCGGTAATAAAATATATACCCCAGAGGAACAACAAATATTCTATCAAGAACATGGAAGGTGGCCTACCATAGAAGAAATGTCAGAAAATGGAAATCAAGTCATCATCATGACTACTAAGGAAGGGGTAGTTAGTGATGAATATCTTTCTAATGGCGATACATTAGGCGCATTTACTCAAGAACAATTGGAGCAATCTTTTCAGCTCTATGGCGGAGAAAATCGTAGTGCAGGAGGAACTTTTATTCGTGGCCTGGATATCGATTATACCCCTGAGAACATAAATACAGAAGATTTTGACAAAATGGTCGAAGATGGAGGTATAATATCGTTAGATCAAATAACTGAACATGATCCCCGTTTTGTGCATCCTGATAAAAGAGATGAATTAATATGGGATCCAGATATCACCATTGGAGGAGAGCATATATACATTGCAGACAAGCATGCTTCATCAGCTCTGATGGGAGTAGGAACTTCTATAGCAGTAGGAGCTGGGTCATTTACAATAGCAAATAGTATTTCCAAAGCATTTGAGAATGAAAACTTTATAAAATCTACCCCAAAAAATCTGAGATCTATTATACAAAATATTTCACGTGAAGACTTAGAAAAAGAGAGTTTAGAATTTAATAATGAAAACATTAATAAATATGCTAAAAAAGAATTAAAATCACAAATCAGAGATAACACCCTACAGCCAGGTATTTTTGGTACTCTAGCAGTTGCAACATCTATTTTATTAGCTGGAGTACTTTTTCCCGCTTTTTTTGGTGAATTTTCTATTGCCGCATTTGGAACTCTAGGATTAGGCTTATCATCAACTATGATTAGCAGTAAAGTTAATCAAGACAGAGTAAATACATTAGCTGAAAAGGCTTTGGAACAAGATGAATTTCAGGAATTAGTAAATAATAAAACCTCAGAGTTAAAAGCAAATAAACCAAATAGCCTGGCAGGAGAAGCTTCTCAATCAAAAAATAATAATTTAGCAAACACCTCAAAAACGTTATTAGGGGTAGGATTAGCAACTAGAATAAGTTCATTAGCAAAATATACCGTACCTTCTGTCGGAATTGCAGCTGTATCTGCTATCTCAGCCTTATCAGCCATAGGGATCATAATAGGGTCTATGGTAAATTACAAACAACGCCAGAAAGCTTACGAGTCCCCTGAACAGAATGTTAAAAATATATTAGAAAAACATAGTAGTAATGATTATGAGGAGTTTATTTCAAATAATAAAAGTGAAATATGTAAGAAAATTAATATCGATCACAATACTAAAACAAGTAAAGTAATTTTGGAACTAGGTAACAACCATCCTGCGATTTCTAAAGAATATATGAGGCAATTCCAGAAACAAAATGTAACTAAAAAATTAGATAATTTTGCCAAAAAAAATGGTACAACTTTGAACAGAGAAAACTGTCCTGATATACTAAGGAAATATATCAAAAAAGAATCTGGCGAATCTGCCCGAAAGGACACTTTATCATCAGGAATTACAAACAGTCTTTTTTTATCATTATCTATTTTTAGCCTAGGAACTGTTTTTAGTGCAGTTTCGGGAATTATTACGCTAATGTCTTTATCTACTATGGTAGTGGGTACTGCGACGACAGCTGTTCTAGCAAGTAGGGAAAGAACAAAGTTTCAGAAACAAATGAATGATATAGATAAGACGAATCCTAATATTGATTTTTACTTTAATGGAATAACTTCCCAATTATTTGAAAACATCAAAAAAACTACACACAATCAAGAAAAAAACTTACATTATTTTATAGATAAATACCCAAGTAAGAAGGAAAAATTTAGTACACATGCTGAACGTCTTACGAATGAAAGAGAACTATCAAAACCATTATTGCACAAACGCTGATATCAACTATTCTAATATTACTTTACTGTATAGATTTCGAACTTTATTTTGGACCCTTTTATGATATGGTGTGAAGTGTAATTACTTAAAGATGGGTCTGTAATTTGCCTTTTTAAAATTACCTTTTCTCCTTTGTCTAAAGCTTTTTCTAGTAATAACTCAATATTTAACTCGGGCGGATTAATCTTTTGTAATAATTGCATCTCTTTTTTTACTTTAGATTTTTTTGTCCTAACAAACATCGGATCTAAATAAAAAACATTTTTTCCTTTAGGAATCCGCTCTAAAAACTCTAAAGAATCCTGATTTATAATTTTCATTCTTTCTCCAAGCTTACTTCCTGCTAACTGATCGATTGAATATTTTGTTAAAGCATAAATTATCGGATGTTTTTCTAATAAAGTTACATCATAACCATAATTTGCCAAAATAAATGAATCTTTGGCAAAACCGGCAGTTAAATCATACAATTTATAATCTGGCTCTATCTCCCCTACTGCCTTGATAATAGTTTCTTTTACTTTTGCCTTTTGGGACCTGGCTTGCAATTTAATATCAGAAAAACCTATTTCAAAAGATAGTTTTTGTCTGTTTTCATAAAAACTGACAAATAATTTTTTATCAATGAACTCTATATTTATTTTGTCTTTTTGCATCTCAGGTTTACATAATTTTAAATTATGCTTTTTAGCAAATTTTGCTGCATCTTCAGCACTTTGCTGATCGCTAGTTACAATATATGATTCAACCATAATTTTGTAATATTTTCCTGTAATGAATTTTGCTTTAATCTTTGTTTAAGATTCGGAAAATTTACCGAATCCATATCCTGATCTTGATTAAAACATGAATATACAAAATATTCTTTTCCTGTTTTTGGATCTATATGCTTTTGCAAGCATGAAGCGCAAATTTCTTTCATCATACATTGCATAGGAGAATTTATACTTGCAACTGCTGCCGGATTTTTCTTAAATTTTTCTTTTAATTGATTATTTTTTGCTATTGCTACCGCGTTCATCATTGCATCACTTCCTATCGCAACAATATTATCTATATCAGATAATTTAATTCTTTTGCCTGTAACTCGGCTAATACCACTCGATTTATCTGACTTACTACCTTCCACCTTAGTTGGAGCTTCTATTATATCCTTGTCTAAAAATTTAGAATAGCTTTCCATAGCCTCAATAATATTTCCTTTAAAGACAATATCTTGATCCCTATTAGCTTCAAATTTTTTCCCGTCCTCCATTTCATCAAAACTCCAAACTATTTGATCTGCGGCATCTTCAATTTCTTTAATTTTATATAGGTCGTTAGGATTCTTATATGCAGCAAAATATAAAACTTTCGAACCAGCATTCCTAAATGCCTTTCCAATGGAAAATAATACCGCATTACCTAATCCTCCACCTGCTAGCAAGATGGTTTTATTTTTTAATATTTGTGTAGGCATTCCAGTCGGCCCCATAAGAATGACCGGCTCTTCTGGTTTTAATAATTTACATATATCAGACGACCCTCCCATTTCTAACACAATGAGTGATATAGAATTACCCGTAACACCAGCCCCTGTTAATGCTAGCCCTTCCATCGCAAGTTTAGTATTAGACCTTATAGGAGCGAGGGTAGCAAAATTTTGTAATCTATAGAATTGTCCAGGTTTAAAATTTTGCGCAGCTAACGGTGCATCAATGATTACTTCAACTATTGTGCCAGTCAGCCTTTTTACTTCTTTTACTTTAGCTATCAGTAATTTATCCAATTTTTTAAAAAAAGAGTCTTTAGTAATATCTAGATTAGCTGGATGCTTACTCAAAACTTTATTAATAACCGGATACCCTTTTTTACTAGAAGCCATCGCTTTTACAACATTACCGGAAAAATCAGGGTGCATGTCACCGAAAAAACTTACTGCCTTATTTTTCTCTTCTAAATGAGTTATTACATTAACCGATTTAGGTTTTGAAATTTGCTCTGCTATGTATTTATTTCCATCAGTATCCAATGCCCTAAAATACAACCCTTCTGTTTTGAAATCAGGGTCTTCTTTACCAATTATAGTATTAGGTTTGGTACCTGCTGCAATTAGGATACTTCTAGCAGAAAAAGTAATTTCCTTATTAGTTAAACTGGAACTACATTTAAGCTCTCTTGCAGCTCCATATTTGTCCAGTACTACCTCGTTTGGAGAAATATTACTAATAAATGAAATCCCTTCTTTTAAAGCATGGTCTACTTCTTCATGGTTTAACCTGTAAGCTGGGCTTTCCTGCAATGACTTCCTATATAAGATCTTTACCCCCCCCCATTTACGCAGCAATTTTATAACATTAGGCAAACGCCCCTCTTCCGTTGCACGTTTTTTTTCTAAGATTAACTCTTTGGCATGAGATATAAATTCTTCAGCAATTTCTTTATCTTCTTTAGAAAAATATGAATTAACATATTCATTTCCATATTCTTGTTTTAAGATATTATAATATTCATAAAATTTTTCTATTTGTTTTGGATAATATGCTAGAATCTCAGTTGCAGTGTCGATAGCAGTAAGCCCTCCTCCTACTACAACTGCCGGTAACCTCATTTGTAAATTTACAATATTATTTTTTTTCGCTGCCCCGCTTAATTGCAAACTCATTAAGAAATCAGATGCTTTTCTTACTCCTCTAGTTAGATTATTTTTTAAAGATATTATCGTTGGACTACCTGCTCCCATACATAATGCAATATGATCAAACTTTAATTTCTTAAAAGCGATTTCCTTATTAATTTGCCCTCCGAACCTAATACCTCCATATAAACGAAAATTTTGGTTTCTTTCAAGAATAGTTCTAATTAATTGCAAATAGTTTTTATTCCATCTAACCGTAATACCATATTCGGCAACCCCCCCAAAACCACCTTCTACTCTTATATCTAATGGTTCAAATAGTTCTTTATGAATATTCTTAATTGGTTTAAAAGCAGCTCTATTACCATTTAAATCTATGCCCGAAATATCACTATTGAGCGGCTCTATTTTTAAACCATCTATTGCAACAACAATATGACCATCTCTTAACAAATAATGAGCAAGATTAAAACCAGCAGGGCCTGTTCCAACAACTAAGATTTTGTAATTTGAATCTTCTTTAGGTAATGGTTGTTTAAAATTTAAGGGATTCCATCTCGTAAACAAACTATATATCTCAAATCCATATGGAAGATCTAGTATTTGAGTCAATGTTTGGGTTTCAATTTCTGGAATGTTAACAGGGTCAGTAGTTTGATATATACATGATTTCATACAATCATTACATATTCTATGCCCAGTGGCTGCTAAGAACGGGTTATCTATCATTGCAGTTAAAAGAGCCGAAATAGCCATTCCCTTACTTTTGAGGAAATTCATTTCTGAGATTTTTTCTTCTAAAGGGCAGCCTGTAAGATTAATATTCAAATCTGAAATTTTGTATTTACCCTCCTTATCCTTTATTCCGGTAGAACAAGAATCCTTATCTCGTTCATGACAATATATACAATAATTTGTTTCATTAAGAGCTGTAGGAAAAGTTGGCCCTGGATCGGTTAATTTAAATCCATCTCTATATTTGACCTTTTCACTTTCTATGAAATACTCCTTATAACCCTCTTTGTCTATAACACTTGATTCTACTAAATTCTCTAAATTTAATTTTTTATGCAAATTGAATAAGACAGAATTTTTATGTAATTTTTTGCCATCCTTGGTTAATACTGCCCATGCAGCATATTGTGCGCATTTATCTAATTTTTCTTCATTATCCTTATCATTTTCTAGCAGTGACAGAGTGTAATTTGCAAACTCTAGATCTGTAAAATTATCTTTAAATGTTATTAATTTCCTTATATCCCCTATGAGCTTTTTACCATCATAGCTTTTAATAGTTTCAAGCGGATATTTTTTTACTGCTCTTCTTTGTACAAATAATTTCTGACATTTAGAAATTTTTGATAATTCGGATGTTTGATTCTTTATCTCCTGAGTATATACATTGCAATCGAAAATTTTTGATATAAAATTTTCAACATATGGAGCTAGGTCAATTATTAAGCAACTTTCCTGTTTTTTATCTAACGCCTCCGTTCTGGCATTTTGCAATTTAAGGAGCATCTCACTTGGCAAAAAATCCAGGAATGTTTTATCAAGCTTTTCTAATCCCTTGATATTATAAAAATCATCGAAATTAAAACCTAATTGGAAATCAGTCACTACTTAAAAAAATATATGGGTTATTTTAGCAGTATAATTTTATCTTATTTAACAACCATTCCTGTATCTCTACCGGAAGAGTGCTAGATAATTTATCATAAATTTTTTGGTGATAATTTTTTAGCCAGCTTTTTTCCTTATCCGATAATAGGCTAAAATCTATTAGTTTTTCCTCTAATGGAACCAAACTTATAGTTTCAAAACTCAAAAATCCTTCTGCTTCTGCGCATACAAGAACCACATTTTCAATCCTAATACCATATTGATTAGGAACGTACAGACCCGGCTCATTAGATAAAACCATGCCAGCCTTCAATCCTACACCATTGTAGTTCTTACCTATGCTTTGCGGCCCTTCATGAACATTCAAGAAACTTCCTATTCCATGTCCTGTACCATGGTTGTAATCCTTAAATTCTTGCCACAAATATTGTCTTGCTAATGTATCTAACTGTATCCCTGTAGTTTTATATGGGAAAACTGCCATAGCAAGTGAGATATGCCCTTTTAATACTAGAGTATAATTTCTTTTATGCTCTGCTTTTATCCCTTCACCTATCGCTATTGTTCTTGTAATATCGGTCGTACCGTATTTATATTGTCCCCCTGAATCTAGCAATAAAAGCGAATCGTGAGATAGTTTTTTATTAGTTTTATTACTTGCATTATAGTGAATTATACTACCATTTTCTGCAAAAGCAGAAATCGTATTAAAACTTGGAAAACAAAATTCTTCATGCTCTTTCCTAAAAGATAATAGTTTATCTGCTATAGATATTTCATCTAATTGAGATAAATCTTGATTCTCACTCAACCAATATAAGAATTTAGTTTTGGCTGCTCCATCTATTATATGAGCTTTTCTAACCCCCTCTATTTCTATATCATTTTTTATTGCCTTTTGCGCAATGATCGGATCAGAAATTTTAATAATCTCAATCTGCTGTTTATTTAGGCTGCTATAAAAATAGTACCCTACTGTATTAGGGTCCAAATATACCTGTTTTATTTTATGCTCTTTACATAGATTAGAAAAACTTGATACTTCTTTTATATCTTTAACTTCTATTTTTAATGAACTAAAATACTCTTTATGCTCATCTGTTAGCTTCTTTAAATCACAAAATAGAAAACTAATTCTTTTGTTATAAATAAAATAACTATGCAGCAAGGGAGTATATTCTGTATCCCTTCCCCTAATATTTAGGAGCCAACATATACTCGTAGTATCGCAAGTGAAAAACCCTTGCTTTCCTGTAAGATTTGCAATAAACGAATTATTTTTTATTTTCTCTTTTGCTGATAGGCCAGTATATTCTAGTCCTAACATTTCAATTTTTTGACTTTCTGGATAGGAAACACCTAACAAACTGTCCACTGGATTATTAGCAACCCTATATAATTTTATATCATAGCTTTGCAAAAATTTATTAGTTTTTCTAACCTCAGATGCAGTGAAAGTTTTAGAGTCATACCCTATTTTACTTTTTGCATTAAAATTTTTCGCTATCCATTTTTTTATTGATATCTGACTTGAATCATAGATAACAAATCTTTCATCTAATTCATTACCCGCCTGCTCTGTATATCTGCCATCGGTAAAGAATGCTTTGTGATCTTTTGAAATAATCGCTGTACCATTAGAGCCTGTAAACCCAGTAAGCAACTTCAAACGATTTAAGTAATCGGGGGTAAATTCATCAAGAAACTCATCTCTACTATTTAGCATAAATGCGTCAAGCCTTACTTCTTGTAAATATTCTAAGAATTTGTCTAAATTGTTCATTATGAATAATCCAGTTAACAACTAGTAGGTCTCTACTTATTAATTAACTTTATCCTATTTTAAATTAACTTATCCTAAATTTGATAGAAATTGATAAAGTCATATAGCTTTTACCAAGATTATATCAAGCCATGGATATATAAGATATTTTAGAAAAAAATCAAGTATATAGGCCAGCTTATGGTGAATTTTATGATTCCTTATGCATATCATGATAGATGCTACAGTTTTCTGGTACCTCTATCTCCTTTTCATTGAGTTTTTTATTACTATAGCAGCTCACAAAGTTAGCAGATGGTAAATTGATGCTGGTTAGATGATTATTGTTGCAATTTACCTCAACGGCTTTTGGCAAATTAATAGAAATTAATTCATTATGGTTACAGTCCACTGTGGTTGCATTAGGTAAGTTTAATGAAATAATTTTATTCTTATAACACACTACTTTTTTTGCTTTTGGAAAATCTAACACAGTCAAATTATTAGAAAAACATTTTATATCTTCTGCAACCGGCAATACTAAAGTTTCTAGGTGATTACTACTGCAATCCACCTTAATCGCATTAGGTAATTTTAAATGGGCAATATGGTTTGCATAGCAAGAAACTAGAGCAACATTAGGAAGTTCCAAAGATGTTAATTTATTCATCGAGCAATTAACAAAAGTAACTTTTTTTAGTGCTGAGATATCAGGAAAAAGCTTTAACTCTTTCCAGAAAGCATTTATTACTGTGATATCTTGCAATAGTGCTAAATTATTTTGCAATATACCATTTACTGCCTCCAAATCACTATTTAGGAACGATACAAGATCATTGGTGAATGACCACTTATTCCCTTCAAGTCCCAATTTAATTTGATCTATTACCTTTTCTTCACTTATAGAATTATGCCCGCCACTTTGAGCTTTATCATTTATGTTAGTATCTTGATCATCATTCATAGAAAACAAATAAATTCATAAAATTCATCATAACATAAAAATACCTTTCTTTAAAATAGATATTTATAATTTTTTCTTTAGAATTAATTTTGGAAAAAATAGTAACAAGAGAATATAAAATTATGCCTGAATATCCATCAAAGCTTTTTTCAGAACGCAGAATGGCTGGAGCTAGAAGCCTTTGGCACGCAACCGGTACATACGACCAAAACAAACCTATAATTGCCGTTGTAAACTCATTCACACAATTTGTACCCGGGCATACTCATTTAAAAGATATTGGCCAAATGGTATGTAAAGAAATTATTGACAATGGAGGAATTGCAAAGGAATTTAATACTATTGCAGTAGATGATGGAATAGCTATGGGGCATGACGGCATGCTATACAGCTTACCATCAAGAGAAATCATTGCAGATTCAGTAGAATATATGGTTACAGCTCACAGAGCTGATGCAATGGTATGCATATCTAATTGTGATAAAATAACCCCTGGAATGCTAATGGCAGCAATGCGTCTTAATATACCAGCAATTTTTGTATCTGGTGGACCTATGGAATCTGGTAAAGCTTTTATAGATGGTGAGGAAAAAAAACTCGATTTAGTTGACGCAATGGTGGCAGCAGCTGATAGCAATCTAGATGATGAAACAGTAGATAAATACGAAAATTCTGCATGTCCTACATGCGGTTCATGCTCAGGTATGTTTACTGCAAACTCCATGAATTGCCTGGCTGAAGCTGTAGGCCTAGCACTACCTGGAAATGGCACAATTGTGGCAACTCACGCAAGTAGAAAACAATTGTTTTTAAGTGCTGCTAAAATGATTCTTGATATTACTAAACGCTATTATGAACATGATGATGAATCTGTCTTACCTAGATCCGTGGCGTGCAGAGAATCAATGCTAAATGCCATGTGCCTCGATATTGCTATGGGGGGTTCAACTAATACAATATTACATTTACTAGCAATAGCTAACGAGGGAGAAATTGATTTCACCTTAGACGATATAGATAATTTATCAAAAAAAGTTCCTAACATATGCAAAGTTGCCCCCGCATCCCACTACCATATGGAAGATGTTCATAAGGCAGGTGGAATAATGGGAATTTTGGGTGAATTAGATAGAGCAGGATTAATTAATACGAACGTACCTACCGTACATACCAAAACAATTGGCGAAGCTATAAAACAATATGATGTAGTTAACAATCAAAATGCACATCAGTTATATAAATCAGCAGTTGGAGGGGTAAGAACTGTTCACGCTTTCAGTCAAAATAATTTTTATGACAAACTGGATTTGGACAGGGAATCTGGCTGCATTCGAAACAAAGAAAATGCATATTCACAAGATGGTGGATTAGCAATTTTATTTGGAAACATAGCAAGCCAAGGGTGTGTGGTTAAAACTGCAGGAGTAGATGAAAGTATTTTAACCTTTTCTGGAAAAGCTAATATTTCTGAGAGTCAAGATGAAGCAGTAGCTAAAATTTTATCTGGCGAAGTAAAGGCAGGTGAAGTGGTAGTCATTAGATACGAAGGCCCCAAAGGAGGTCCTGGTATGCAAGAAATGTTATATCCAACAAGTTATTTAAAAACTGTCAAATTGGCAGAAAAATGCGCACTTATTACTGATGGTAGATTTTCTGGTGGTAGCTCTGGCCTGTCTATAGGACACATTTCTCCGGAAGCAGCAGAAGGGGGTAATATAGCTTTGATAGAAAATGGGGACATTATAGAAATAGATATTCCAAAACGTACTATCGATGTAAAGCTAACGGAAGAAGAGTTATCAAACAGGAGGAAAGCTCTAGAAACAAATGGCGGGTTTAAACCTTCTATCAAACGAAAAAGGAAGGTTAGTAAGGCTCTTAGGATTTACTCTAAAACCGTTAGTAACGCAAGTGCAGGAGCTATAAAAAAAGAGATATAAATGCATAAATTCCTTATTTATTTTCTGTTATCTGGTTTTTTTACTCTCTTTTCTTGCTCTGAGCAAAATATTGCTATTAGCGCAGAAAAAGCAAAACTCCCATTTAACGAGTGGAAAGGTATTTTATATAAGGAAGCCCAAAAAAAGGGATTCGAAACTGAGCTTTTAGACAATGTTTTTGATTTAATCAAACAATCAAAATCTCATATAACATATGATGCTAAACAATTCAAAAAACAAAGTTTTGCTGAATATTATAATAACGCTGTAAACAACTTGCGCATAAAGAAAGCAAAATACCGTATAAATAAATATGACAACATTTTAACCTCAATAGAAAATAAATATTTAGTGCCAAAAGAATATATTGTCGCTTTATGGGCTGTGGAAAGCGATTTTGGGAGCGGGTTAGGAAATTACTTTGTCGTCAACTCATTGGCAAATTTAGCATATGAAGGGAGGCGTGAAGCTTTATTCAAAAAAGAATTTTTTGTTAGTCTAGAGATCTTATCTTCAGAAAATATTTCGCCAAAAAATTTTAAAGGGTCATGGGCCGGTGCAATAGGACAATGTCAATTTTTACCCTCTACATATAAAAACTACGCTGTTGACTTTAATAATGATGGAAAAAAAGATATATGGAATGATAAAGAAGATGTCTTAGCATCAATTGCTAATTATTTATCTGCTTTAAAATGGGATATAAAGTTGCCATGGGGTTACGAAATAACGGCAAATGTAACTCTTAAAGAACTGAGTAACAAGCAAACTTATAATTTGAGCTCTATAATAGAAAAATACGGCATTAAAAAGCTGGGTAAAGGAAACTTTACAGAATATGAATTAAAGAAAAATGTAGAAATTTTAAATTATGATAAAAGATTTTTTATAACATTTAAAAATTTCGATGTTATAAAAACATGGAATAATTCGAGTTATTTTGCCTTAACCATAGGGTTGCTAGCAAACAAAATAGAGGGTACCTAAAAATGCACAAACTAGCTATATATATATTATTTTCATTATTTTTTGCTCACAATGCTGTAGCAGGTTATAAAGGCTCTTTCAAAATCGGTACTCCATATGAAATAAATGGAGAGTGGTTTTATCCAGAAGTTGATAAAACTTATAATAAAGTGGGAGTTGCATCTTGGTATGGGAGTAAGTTTCACAAAAAAAAGACAGCCAATGGTGAAATCTTTTACAAATCCGATATTACTGCTGCTCACCCCACCCTACCTCTGCCTTGCATTGTAAAAGTCACTAATCTTGATAACAACAAATCAATGAAGATTAAGGTAAATGATAGAGGACCATTTGTAAAAAACAGAATTATCGATTTGTCAGAAAAGGCAGCAACTAAGCTAGGTTATGTAGAGCAAGGAACCGCAAATGTAAGAGTAGAATTCCTTCAAAAAGAAACAGACAAATTACATAAAAAACTTTTTGGAAAGAAAATGCTATAGCACCCTGCATTATACTTACCTAATGACGTTTACGAAGCAGCTCAGAAAGATCTTTTTCCCCTTCCGAAAAACAGGCATTACTAACCGCATATAGATATTTACCTTCTTTGTCTAAATTTAGAGGGTTTTTTTATATTAATTTCATACATAGAGCTTCTACTCATTTCAATTAGCATAAAAAAACCCTCTAAATTTAGACAAAGAAGGTAAATATCTATATATGGTTAGTAATGCCTGAAATAGTATCAAAAAGAAAATTGCTTTTTAGATGCAAACTGTTATGTTCTTTGGTTGTAAATTCTTCTAATTACGCATGAAAAATAAAATCGAACAGATACGTGAAGTTAGTAACAAAGAGCTAGCTAATGCAATCAGAACTTTATCTATTGATGCCATTGAAAAAGCTTCATCTGGACATCCTGGAATGCCTCTAGGGATGGCTGATGTTACAACAGTATTATTTAAAGACTTCTTAAAATTTTCAAGTAACAATCCTGACTGGCCAGATCGTGATAGGTTCATCTTGTCAGCCGGACATGGATCAATGCTATTATATTCTTTATTATATCTGACTGGCTATCGCGACATTACATTAGATGACATAAAAAAATTTAGACAATTAGGGTCAAAAACGGCGGGCCATCCAGAATATGGTCATATTTCCGGAAT
>Ga0208127_1000654_pt1 | contig 17574 bp, 15 predicted proteins | sample ETNtaG_6_FD_185751 | JGI IMG/M metagenome (GOLD analysis project Ga0208127, IMG submission 185751) | Marine microbial and viral communities from oxygen minimum zone, Eastern Pacific Ocean - ETNP201306SV45 (SPAdes) (version 2) | ecosystem: Environmental > Aquatic > Marine > Oceanic ...
CAAAGAGGGAGGCAATAGTTTAGATGCTGTTCAGCAGGCTATTGAACACCTTGAAGACTCACCCTTGTTTAATGCCGGAAAGGGTTCGGTTTTTACTTACAATGAAACAAACGAAATGGATAGTTCCATTATGGATGGTAAAACTGGGGGTGCAGGTGCAGCGAGTGGTATAAGAACAATAAAAAATCCCATTCAAGTTGCACGAGCAGTGTTAGATAAATCTGTTCACGTATTTCTGAGTGGCGCTGGCGCAGAAGAGTTTGCCGTCAAACAAGGGCTGAAACAGGTTGATCCAACTTACTTTTTCACCAAACAAAATTATGAGAGGCTAAAAGATGTGAAAATTTCTATGACTATTCCAAGTCAAGAAAAATTAGGTACTGTAGGAGCTGTAGCGCTAGACTTAAATGGGAATTTAGCGGCTGGAACTTCAACTGGCGGCATGACAAATAAGCGCTACGGCCGCATAGGTGATGTTCCCGTCATTGGCGCAGGAACCTATGCAGAAAATGATGTTTGTGGTATTTCAGCAACTGGACATGGTGAGTTTTTTATTCGAAATGTGGTAGCCCATGACATAGCCGCACGCATGAAATACGCTAGACACAATATTGTTAAAGCGTCAACAGAAGTTATTGCTGCACTTAAAGCAAAAGGTGGCGCAGGGGGTGTTGTTGGGTTAGATAGTTATGGACATGTTGTTATGCCTTTTAATACACCCAGCATGTTTAGAGGTTATATTTCACTGGATGGAGATCCTGTTGTCTCTATCTATGGCGAAGACTAAGCATCAACTGCAGCTGCTAGGTTTTCCGACAAGCGTTTGTATATTCCAGAGGTTAACTTCTCACGAATAGAAGAAAAGGCATCTAAAGTTTCACGCACATCTTCAAGTGTGTGTGATGATGTTGGAATAAGACGCAACAAAATCAGCCCTTTAGGTATTACTGGATAAACGACTATAGAACAAAATATACCGTAGTTTTCACGAAGATCTTTTACCAAAACCATTGCTTCTAGAATACTTCCTTTAAGATAAACCGGAGTAACACAGCTTTGCGTAGTACCAATATCAAATCCACGTTCTTTTAATCCCGATTGGAGTGCATTAACATTTTCCCAAAGTTTTGCTTTTAGCTCTGGCATAGAACGTAACATCTCCAGTCTTTTTAAAGCTCCTTTAACCAACACCATTTGTAGCGACTTAGCAAAAACTTGTGAACGCATATTATATTTCATGAAGTCCATGATTTCTTTGTCACCAGCGATAAAAGCACCTGTACTTGCCATAGACTTAGCAAATGTGGCAAAGTAAACATCGATATCATCCATAATACCCTGCTCTTCTCCAGCTCCAGCGCCAGTAGCACCAAGAGTTCCGAAGCCATGTGCATCATCGACCAAAAAGCGAAAACCGTATTTTTCTTTGAGCGCCGCTATTTCACGTAAACGTCCTTGTTCGCCACGCATACCAAATACACCTTCAGAAATAACCAAAATGCCACCACCTGTTTCACTGGCTACTCGTGTGGCACGCTGTAAGTTTTTTTCAAGACTTTCAATATCGTTGTGACGGAATGTAAATCTCTTTCCGACATGCAAACGAACCCCGTCTACAATACATGCGTGTGAGTCAACGTCATATACAATAACATCGTTTTTGGAAACTAAAGTATCAATTGTAGAAAGTATTCCTTGATATCCGAAATTCAGCACATAAGCCGCTTCCTTTCCAACAAATTCAGCCAACTCATCTTGTAATTGTTCGTGGTAGGACGTGTGACCCGACATAAGGCGCGCACCCATAGGATAAGCAGAGCCGTGTTCAGCCGCCGCCTTGGCATCAACCTCCCTTACTAGTGGGTGATTGGCAAGACCCAAATAATCGTTTACACTCCAAGTGATTACTTCTTTGCCTTGAAAATACATACGATTACCTATTTCACCTTCAAGTTTGGGAAATGCGAAATAACCTTCAGCGACAGAAGCCCACTTTCCAAGTGGACCTTTATTATTACGTATTTTTGCAAATAAATCGTTAGTCAATGTATTGGTTTTTAAGTTATTACAAATATAAGTATTAAGCTGACATGAGCTCTTATAGATTTAACGAATATACTCTATTGGTTTTTCCTTTTCGATATTTTTAGCGTCAAAAAAGCCTTGTTCTCGCATCCATTCATCGCTATATATTTTACTCATATAACGAGAGCCGTGATCACAAAATATAATAACAACAACACTATTTTCGTCGAAAAAGGTGCCTGCCTTTTGCAGTTGTCGGGCAGCTTGAAGTGCTGCTCCAGAAGTATATCCAACAAACAGACCCTCTTGCTTGGCAATGTCTCTTGCTGCATGTGCACTTTCCTCATCTGTTACTTTTTCGAAATGATCAATAACATCAAAATCTGTAGTCGAGGGAATAAGGTTCTTACCCAAGCCCTCTATTCTATATGGGTAAATTTCGTTTGGGTCAAATTCTTGAGTTTCGTGGAATTTCTTTAAAACCGATCCATATGCGTCTACTCCTATGACTTGAATATCTTTATTTTGTTCTTTTAAATAACGTCCAATGCCAGAAATAGTTCCACCAGTACCACTACTGGCAATCAAGTGTGTAATCTTACCGCTTGTTTGATTCCAGATTTCAGGACCAGTAGTAAGGTAATGTGCTTCAGTATTGAGTTCGTTAAAATATTGATTGATATAAATAGATCCCTCAATCTCGTTACTCAACCGTTTGGCCACTTGATAGTAAGAACGTGGATCGTCGGCGCTCACATGACCTGGACAAACGTAGACCTTAGCACCCATTGACCTTAACATATCTATTTTATCTGGTGAAGATTTAGAGGTTACGGCTAGTATGCACTCATAACCTTTAATGATACTAACCATAGCCAAGCTGTACCCTGTGTTCCCAGATGTTGTTTCAATAATTGTGTTGCCAGGTTTTAAAATTCCCTTTTTTTCAGCTTGTTCAATTATATGAAGTGCAATTCTATCTTTATTAGAATGACCAGGGTTAAAGGCTTCGACTTTTGCAAAAAAGTCACCCTTAAACTTTTTAGTGATACGATTGAGCTTAACAAGAGGTGTATTTCCAATCAGCTCGAGAGCGCTATTATGTGCAATTATTTTATTGGTCGTCATATTGTAGCACAGGTGTGCAAAAATATTGGTGAACAAATTTAATAAAAATCAACTAAACATAGTTTTGTCTAGTTCTTTTCCAAATACAGAAGAAAAGCATATTCCATTGCAATTTCTTTTAATGCTTCAAAGCGACCAGAAGCGCCTCCATGGCCAGCATCCATATTGGTATGCAAAAGAATCAAATTATCACCCTGTTGCACGTCACGAAGTTTGGCTACCCATTTTGCTGGCTCCCAATATTGAACTTGTGAATCATGCAAACCTGTTGTAACCAATGTATTAGGATAAGACATAGGCTTCACATTGTCATAAGGTGAGTATGATTTAATGTAATGGTAATAAGTTTCGTCGTTTGGGTTACCCCATTCGTCATATTCACCCGTTGTGAGCGGAATAGAATCATCTAACATGGTTGTCACTACATCAACAAAAGGTACGGCTGCTATAATTCCTTTATAAAGTTCTGGCGCCATATTCATTACAGCGCCCATCAGTAATCCACCAGCTGAACCACCCATTGCATATAAATGTTCAGGTGAGGTGTAAAATTGGTTGATCAGAAATTTTGAACAAGCAATAAAATCTGTAAATGTATTCCTTTTAGTAAGTTGCCTCCCGTTTTCATACCAAGTTCTGCCCAAATACTCTCCCCCCCTTACGTGGGCTATAGCAAATACAAATCCCCTATCCAATAAACTCAATCGAACAGATGAAAAATAAGGATCGATAGTGTTACCATATGAACCATATCCATATTGAAGTAATGGGGTTTTTGGTGTCAATGCAGTATTTATGTGTCGAACCAATGAAATCGGAATTTTTGTACCGTCATCTGCAGTGGCCCACAAGCGCTCAGCAACATAATTGGATTTGTCAAAGGTACCGCCCAGAACTTCCTGCTCTTTTTTAACTTCTTTAGTTTTACTAATGGTATTGAAATCAATTACACTTGAAGGAGTTGTAAGAGAAGTGAAATTATACCTAAAGGTTTGGGCATCAAAATCGACATTGGTACCTAAAGAAGCAGAATAGGTCTCGCTTTCAAAGTCCATATAATAATCTTCACTACCGTCCCATTTTACCACCCGCAGCTGAAGCAATCCATTGATGCGCTCAGAAACCACCATGAAATCACGAAAAAGTTCAACTCCGTCTAAAAGTACATTGTCACGATGCGGAAGCACATCAATCCAGTTTTTTTTGTTTGGTGATGCCACTGGCGCCTTGACTAATTTAAAATTAGTACTATTATCGGCATTTGTAGATATGTAGAACATGTCTTCAAATTGATCTACAACATACTCTAGACCACGTTGTCTCTTCTGTATGGTTTTGAACTTGTCTTTCGGTTTGTCACTAGCTAAAAACTGATATTCTGAAGTCATTGTACTAGTAGAGCCAATCATGATATATTCACGAGATTTTGATGGATATACAAACGTATAAAAGGTTTCATCTTTTTCTTCAAAGACCATAACATCGTCAGTTTGAGAGTTCCCAACTTTATGACGAAAAATTCGGTCTGTGCGAAGAGTTTCTTCATCTTTTGACGTGTAAAAGAAGGTCTCGCTATCTCCAGCCCAAGCAGCATAAGGGCTAACACCATGTATTTCATCTTCAAGCGTTTTGCCACTAATCAAATCTTTTACTTTTATGGTATAAACCCGTCTGGACAAGGTATCAACACCATAAGTTAGTTTGGTATTATCAGGGCTAACACTGATTCCAGAAACCTGACAGTAAGTTAAGTCTTTTGCGAGTTCATTCACGTTCAGAAGTATTTCTTCTTCGGCATCTAAAGTTTTGTGCTTTCGAGTAAATATGGGGTAATCTTTGCCCTTTTCATATCGGCGGATGTACCAGTAATCGTTCAAAAAATAAGGAACAGAACTATCATCTTCTTTTATGCGTCCTTTCATCTCCTCAAAAAGATGCTTTTGCATCTTTTCCGTGGATTTGAGCACAGCGCTTGTATAGCTGTTTTCGTCTTCTAAATACTTTATTACTTCAGGATTTTCTCGGTCGTTAAGCCAGTAATATGGATCAAAACGCGTATCACCATGAATGGAAAGTTCTTTGTCCTTGGGGTTGGCATCGGGTGGAGTATGTGTCATGTGAGAACAACTGAATAGAAAACAAAAATAAGCTGATAAGATGAATTTTGAGGTCATAATGATGTATTTTTACAATCTAAATTACAAAAATTGAATCAAGACCAGCTTAAAAGTTTGATTGAGCGCCTGGGTGCGCTGAGGAGGTATCTTTGACATCGATAATAGAATGATTGATGTTGCCAACAAAGAAGAAAAAACTTTGGATCCCAACTTTTGGAACGACTCTAAAAAAGCGGAACAATTCATGCGTGAATTAAGAAGCACAAAGCAGTGGATCACGGATTATGAAAAAGCAATCCAACTAGTCGAGGACTTAGAAGTACTACTTGATTTCTTTAAATCAAATGAGGTCAGTGAATCAGAACTCAAGCGTCATTTTGAAAGTACTATAAATCATTTTGAAGAGCTGGAGTTCAAAAATATGCTCTCAGACGAAGGTGACAACCTAAGTGCTGTAATACAAGTTACAGCTGGTGCAGGTGGTACCGAGAGTTGTGATTGGGCTGCTATGTTGATGCGTATGTATCAAATGTGGGGCGAAAAAAAAGGCCTCAAAATTAGAGAACTCAATCATCAAGAAGGAGATGTAGCTGGAATTAAAACGGTAACTTTAGAAATAGAGGGTGATTATGCTTTTGGCTGGCTAAAAGGAGAAAATGGGGTACACAGATTGGTGCGCATCTCCCCTTTTGATAGTAATGCGAAGCGCCACACAAGTTTTGCATCTGTTTATGTGTATCCATTGGTAGATGATTCCATTGAAATAGAAATTAATAACGCTGATATTGATATTACGACAGCGCGATCAAGTGGTGCGGGTGGTCAAAATGTGAACAAAGTTGAAACCAAAGTACAATTGGTACACAAGCCAACTGGCATACAAATATCATGTTCCGAAACAAGATCGCAACACGACAACCGCGAACGTGCTATGCAAATGCTTCGTTCACAATTATATGAAATTGAATTACAAAAACGTATGGCCGCGCGTGATGATATTGAAGCCAATAAGATGAAAATTGAGTGGGGTTCACAGATAAGAAATTACGTACTTCATCCGTACAAGCTGGTAAAAGATGTAAGAACACAAGAAGAAACGGCAGGTGTAGAAGATGTACTTAATGGAAATATTGACCGTTTTTTAAAAGCTTTTTTAATGTCCCAAAACCAGGCTAAAAACGAAATATTATGAACGAAATAGATACACTTATTTTTGATTTTGGTGGTGTTCTTATAGATTGGAATCCTGCATATGTTTTTTTAAAAGAATTTAGAGGAAATCAGACTAAAATGAGTCATTTTTTAAACACCATTTGCTCCTGGGAATGGAATGAAAACCAAGACGCTGGTTACTCTCTCAAAAAAGCTACTGAAGAAAGAGTAGCCATGTATCCAAAGTACGAACATCTTATTCGTATGTATTATGGACGTTGGGAACATATGCTTGGCTATGAACATACCGACACCGTGGCACAATTAAAAATGTTTAGTGATAATGATAAGTATAGGTTACTAGGGCTAACCAATTGGAGCCATGAAACATTTCCAGTTGCCTTGGAACGCTTCGATTTTCTTTCTTGGTTTGATGGCATAGTTGTTTCGGGAACCGAAAAAATGAAAAAGCCAGATCCTAGAATTTATAAACTAACATTAGATCGCTATGCGGTAACTGCCAGAAATGCTGTATTTATTGATGACAAACTGGAAAATGTGAACGCGGCTATACAGCTAGGTATTCATGGTATACATTTTACAACAGCCGCAAAGCTCAAAAAAGACCTTGAGGCTCTTGGTGTCAGCTAAAGTTATATTCAAATATTCAAACAAAATCATTGAAAAAAACTAATTTTACAAAAAACATGAGAAAACTAGCGTTATCAGCATTAATTTTTCTGTATACCAGTTTTGGATTTGGGCAACAAAGCTTTAGTATAAGCGCGAGAGTTCAAGACAAGAGTACAGGGGATTTTCTCCCATTTGCAACTGTTACGTTGCGTGACACTTCTAACAATATACTCATAGGTGGTGCTGTTTCTGATGAGAAAGGAAAAGTTAAACTCACATGTAATACTTTAAATGTAGAAATACAAATAGACTATGTTGGTTATGAAACGCTTGTTTTTTCTAAAAAGCTTTCAAAAAAGACAGACTTAGGTTCCATTCAATTAACTCCAAAGGAAAACCAGTTGGCGGGTGTTGATTTGATTGGCAGAAGATCTGATGTAGAAATAAGATTGGACAAACGGGTTTATAATGTAGGACAAAATCTGAATGCTAAAGGTACTAATGTTTCCGATGTATTGGAGAACATACCTTCACTTTCCCTAGACTTAGAAGGTAATTTAGAATTGCGTGGCAGCACCAATGTTCGCATACTAATTGATGGCAAACCATCTGGGCTTGTTGGTCTAAACGGAATTGATGGGCTTGCAGACCTACCAGCTGAATCTATTGAACGGGTAGAGGTAATTACAGCTCCATCAGCACGTTACCAAGCAGAGGGCGCAACGGGGATTGTAAACATTATATTAGCTAAAAACACATTAAAAGGGCTAAACGGTGTTTTTAATTTTTCTGGGGGTAAGTTTGATAGCTATGGTGCAAATGCCAGCCTAAATTATAAAGTTGGTAAATTCAACTTCTTTACTAATTCTGGCTATGGAGACAACACTAATATTGGTGGTGCGTATCAAGAAAACACTTACAAAGCTGTTGATACATACGACAAATTCTATGAAATACGCAGCTTTGACAGACGAAGGGTCGGTAGCAATATAAACTTAGGTGTTGATTTCAACCTAACAAAAAAAACGAAGTTTACTTTTTCTTATGTAAAAAACTACAGAGATGGAGAGGATATAACCAACAACCAACAAAATCACACTTTGTTTGGAGCAGATAAGACCCGGTCACTTAGATCTGAAATTGAAGAAGATAAAGATATTAATAAGCAATCGAGCTTTTCAATTTCCCACAAGTTCAACGAGGTTGGACACAGGCTTGATGTCACGGTTCAAACAGAGCGTATTGTTGAAGACGAATTTTCTGACTTACAAACCCAAGAATTTCTTCCTTCGGAAAGACTTGGCTTTTTGGAAGAAAACAATACCGAAGAGGACAAAAAACAATTTTTAGCACAAATAGACTATGTGTGGCCCATTGATAAAAACACACAGTTCGAAGCCGGATACAGAACTACCAGTGAAAAACAAAACACAGGTTTTACAATATTAAATGAAGTTGCAAGCGGCGCCATGGTTATTGATGAAGACCTAACAAACTTTTTAGATTACAAACAAACCATTCATGCTGTTTATTCACAGTTTGGGAAAAAATGGAATGGCTTTTCATTCCTTGCGGGTCTTAGGTACGAACGCACTGATTGGACCGTTGTTCAAAAAAATACTTCAGAATCAGGAAATAATTTATTTGATGGGCTTTTCCCTACTCTCAATATTGGTATTGAATTTTCAGAAACGGCTAACCTAACATTTGGATATAACCGCCGTTTGAGTAGGCCAGGTGCAAGAGAACTAAATCCATTCAGATCAAGAGCAAGTGAAACCAGCTTTTTTCAAGGAAATCCCAACCTAAGACCCAGTTATTCAGATGGCTTTGATATGGGATTTTTAAAACAGTTTAAAAAATTTACCCTAAATAGCTCTATCTATTTCAGGCGTACCTATGAACCAAGACAACGCATAACTGTTGAGTCAGGTGAGTTTGTTGAAGTAAATGGAGAAAATACAGCTGTCATAAAACGATTTCCTGTCAACTTTGGAAGTCAAGACCGCTTAGGCATTGAAGCCAACAGTACTATCCGTTGGTTTCCAACATGGCAAACCAACTTAAGCTTCAACATCTTTAAAAGCGTTGACAAGGGTAACTATGAAAACCTAGTGCTAGATAACGAAAATAAAAGCTGGTCTGGGAATTTACGTAACAATCTTAAGCTACCATGGGGTATCAATACGCAAATAAACATAAGGTATTTGGGGCCGCAAGAATCGGCCTATGGAAATCGAAAGGGTTATAGTAGTACTAGTTTAGGTTTAAATAAAGATATTCTAAATGACAATGCTACCATAAATCTAAACTTTAATGATGTATTCAACAGAGGCGTTTGGAGATGGAGCTCGTTTACAGAAAATATTTCAACTGTGGCAGAATATCAAAGACGTAAGCCTTTTTACAAGGTTACATTTACATACAGATTTAGACAAGAAAAAGACCGCCAAAGAAGAGGTGGCGGAGATTATGATGGTAGTGAAGGGTTTGACATGTAATTAATCCTTCGATTTTTGACGCTTTTCTTTTAACCATTGCATCAAATTTCCCGTTAACCAAAATGGAATAACGAAAGTGATGAGAAAAATCATCAACCAAAAACCTATGGTAAGGATGGTCAAGAATGCTAAAAAACCAAGGTATTGATCAAATTCAATCATGAATAAAAGTTTTTACAAATGTACATATTGCATGCATACCGAGCAACAATCAAATTGCTAATCCTTTTGTATTTTTGCACAAAACATCCACATGAAGTTTAGGAAAGAAAAAGACACCATGGGAAGCGTTCAAGTGCCAGCCGACAAGTACTGGGGTGCACAAACGGAACGTTCTAGGAACAACTTTAAGATTGGAAACCCTAGTTCCATGCCTTTAGATATCATCTATGGCTTTGCTGTTCTAAAAAAGGCAGCTGCCTATACCAATGAGGAGCTAGGTGTCTTAAGTACTGAAAAACGCGACTTAATCGCGGAAGTATGTGATGAAATTGAAGCTGGAAAACTCAACGAACATTTTCCTTTAGTGGCTTGGCAAACAGGATCGGGTACCCAATCTAATATGAATGTTAATGAGGTTATTGCTAATAGAGCACACGTGATCCAAGGAGGTGTTTTGGGTGAAGGTGACCGCACCCTACTTCCAAACGACGACGTGAATAAATCGCAATCATCAAACGATACTTTCCCCACTGGCATGCATATTGCCATTTATAAAAAAATTGTTGAAGTGACACTTCCTGGTGTTTCTCAATTAAGAGACACGCTTGCCAAAAAAGCTGCAGAATTTGATGATGTTATAAAAATTGGACGTACACACTTTATGGATGCTACTCCTTTGAGTTTGGGACAAGAGTTTTCTGGCTATGTAGCACAACTAAACCAAGGAATTAAGGCATTGGAAAGCACATTGCCACACTTATCACAATTGGCACTCGGAGGCACTGCTGTTGGAACTGGGATCAATACACCAAAGGGATATGCAAAAAAAGTTTCTGGGTATATTGCACAATTCACGGGTCTTCCCTTTGTGTCTGCCGAAAATAAGTTTGAAGCTCTTGCCGCTCACGATGCACTTGTGGAAACTCACGGTGCACTTCGTCAATTGTCGGTTTCATTATTTAAAATTGGAAATGATATTCGTATGATGGCCAGTGGCCCGCGCTCTGGCATAGGCGAATTGATAATTCCAGCAAATGAACCAGGTAGCTCAATCATGCCGGGAAAAGTAAACCCAACGCAATGCGAGGCGCTCACTATGGTGTGCACTCAGGTTATGGGTAACGACACTACGGTAGCATTTGCAGGTTCGCAAGGCCATTTTGAACTAAACGTGTTTAAACCTGTGATGGCACTCAATGTGTTAGAATCTGCACAACTGATTGGAGATGCCTGTGTAAGCTTTGATTTAAACTGTGCGCAAGGCATAGTCCCAAACACAGAAAAGGTTGATGAATTACTCAAAAACTCCTTAATGCTGGTAACAGCACTAAATCCCAAAATCGGATATTACAAGGCCGCTGAAATTGCCAACTTGGCACATCAAAACAAGCTTACGCTTAAAGAAGCTGCATTAAAAACTGGATATCTTAATGAAAAAGAGTTTGATGAGTGGGTGCAGCCTAAGAACATGATTGGCCGTGACTAAAATGAAAATTTGCCCCTACTCTCCTACCCTGCGACCTTTTTTCAAAACACTTAATGAGGAATGGTTGAATAAGTATTTTGTGATAGAGCCCTATGACGCTGCCTTGCTAGAAAACTGTGAGAAGGAAATAATAGATAAAGGAGGACACATATTTTTTGGTGAGCTTGACGGAATAGTTATTGGCACCTATGCCCTTTTGCCGCCCAAAAATGGCTGCGTGGAGATCGGGAAAATGGCAATAACAGCCGAATACCAAAGAAATGGATATGGTCAACAACTACTTAAACATGCCATCAACACAGCAACGACCTTAGGTAATAAAGAAATGCTGCTATATTCTAATAGAAAATTAAAAAACTCCATTTACATCTATCGAAAGTTTGGTTTTAAGGAAGTGCCCAATTCAAATAGTCCCTACGCACGCGGCAATATTAAAATGTTACTTAAGCTTTAGGGCTACTAATCAGCCTTTGACGCCATTGATTCCATCCATACTTCCAACTAAATAGAGCCAACAAAATAATCAACATAGGCAATTGCATAAAAGTAAGTATATAAACACTTGGCGTAGAAACATCCAAGAACAGGGAATTGGTTTGAAAAGCCGTCCAGTCAGAGGTAACTAATAGGGAAATAAGCAGGTTATTGCCCGCATGATACCCAAGTGCTAGTTCAAGACCTTCATCCATAAGTGTGATGATTCCAAAGAAAAAACCCATAGAAACATAGGAAACCATCAATAAGGGGCCAAGTTTGTCAATTTCTGGATTTCCAAAATGCATAAACCCAAACAAAAGTGAGGTAATTAGTAATGGAAATATACGATGCTTAAATATTTGTCCGAACCCTTGCATCAAATAGCCACGAAAAAAAAGCTCTTCGGCACTAGTTTGCAAAGGCACTAAAACGATTGCAATCAAAAATAGGGTGGCAAATGCTTTTGGCTCAAAATTCCATTGAAAGTTTGTTGGATTTTCGTAATAAGAAATAATAAAAAACAAAAGATTTAACAAGACAATCCCCGTAAAAGCAAATCCAATACGCTTCCAATCTATTTTGTCGCGTGATGTTATAAATTCACGAATAGAAATGTTGTGCAGATAACGAATCAAGAGTAATACCAAAGCTGCTACAATGGCAAAAGGGAAAAGCATGAGCATCAAGGTTGTGTTGGGCGGAAGGGCTTGGAGCATACCAGCAACATCAATTGTAGCAAGTTGATCAATACCAACTTCATTAATTACGGCATAGGTATGTGGGATTTGCGCAACAAAAAAAGCAAATACGATGATGAAAGTTCCAATTAAATAACGATCAAAACGACCACCTTGACTTTCTCGAATTTTCTCTAAATGCATGCCCTTAAATTTAATTTTCAAGGTACTAAATCTATTTTTTTCTGCTAAGTGATAGGGTGGTTAGCTTACAAGAAGATACCAGGTTATCATCATCGTCAGTGATAGAAATCTGCCATAGCTGCATGGTCTTGCCCATGTGCGCAGCAACTGCTTTGGCATAAACATTTCCTGAACGAACACCCCGTACGTGATTGGCAGAAACTTCGATACCACGAATCATGATATCATCAGCACCGCGAAAAATGGCACAGGCCGCACTACCAACAGTCTCGGCCAAACCAGCTGTTGCACCACCATGTAATACGCCATCAAGCTGTAATACTGCAGGCGTAACGGGCATTTTAGCAACAAGATAATCTTCGCCTACTTCGATAAATTTAATATCAAGGGTATCGACAAACGTATTTGCACAACGTTCTTGTATTTTCGATAAGATTGCTTCTTGTTTCATAAAAAAAGCGCCCCTATTTACGGGGCGCAGATATAATTATTTCACTTCTTCAAAATCAACATCTTCAACATCATCATCAGAAGGTGAGGATGCGTCAGCACCATCCGTTGGAGGCGCCTCGGCACTGCCAGCTTCCTGCTGTGCTTTGTACATTTCTTCAGAAGCCTGTTTCCATGCTTCGTTTATGTTGTCAAGAGCAGGTTTGATGGCCTCCATATCTTTTGACTCATAAGCCTTTTTTAAAGCTTCAAGCGCAGTTTCAATAGGCGCTTTTTTCTCGTCAGAAAGCTTGTCTCCAAATTCTTTCAGTTGCTTTTCCGTTTGGAAAATCATTTGGTCGGCATTGTTTAGCACGTCAACTTCTTCTTTGGCCTTTTTGTCGGCATCAGCATTAGCTTCCGCTTCTTTACGCATACGCTCAATTTCTTCTTCAGTAAGTCCAGAAGAGGCTTCAATACGAATGTCTTGTGACTTATTGGTAGCCTTATCTAAAGCCGTAACGTGAATCAGTCCGTTGGCGTCAATATCAAAAGTAACTTCGATTTGTGGAACACCTCTTTGTGCAGGAGGAATACCATCTAAATGAAAGCGACCAATGGTTTTATTGTCCGATGCCATGGAACGCTCACCTTGCAATACGTGAATTTCAACAGAAGGCTGATTATCAGCTGCTGTTGAAAATACTTGAGATTTCTTTGAAGGTATGGTCGTGTTTGACTCAATAAGCTTGGTCATAACACCGCCCATGGTTTCAATACCAAGTGATAGTGGTGTAACATCCAAGAGCAACACATCTTTGACATCACCAGTTAAAACACCACCTTGTATGGCAGCACCAATCGCAACAACTTCATCAGGATTAACACCTTTTGAAGGCTTTTTGCCAAAGAATTTCTCTACTTCCTCTTGAATAACAGGGATACGCGTAGAACCACCAACCAAAATAACTTCATCAATGTCACCTGTAGATAGGCCAGCATCATCCAAAGCACTTTTAACAGGGTTCATAGATCGCTTAACCAACTCATCAGCAAGTTGCTCAAACTTAGCACGAGTAAGTGTTTTTACCAAGTGCTTGGGGCCAGATGCCGTAGCTGTAATATAAGGCAAGTTAATTTCTGTTTGTGCAGAAGACGACAATTCAATCTTGGCTTTTTCAGCAGCTTCTTTCAAACGCTGTAATGCCATTGGGTCTTTACGTAAGTTGATGTCTTCGTTTTCTTCAAATTCATAGGCCAACCAGTGAATGATCACGTCATCAAAGTCATCACCACCAAGGTGGGTATCACCATTAGTAGACAATACCTCAAATACGCCATCGCCTAATTCAAGTATAGAGATATCAAAAGTTCCACCTCCAAGGTCATAAACCGCAATTTTTTTGTCAGAACCACCTTTGTCCAATCCGTAGGCTAGTGCTGCGGCTGTTGGCTCATTGATGATTCGCTGCACTTTAAGACCTGAAATCTCGCCAGCTTCTTTAGTTGCTTGACGTTGTGCATCGTTAAAATATGCAGGAACGGTAATTACAGCTTCTGTTACGCTTTGACCAAGGTAATCTTCGGCTGTTTTTTTCATTTTTTGAAGTACCATAGCTGATAATTCTTGTGCCGTATACAAACGACCTTCGATATCAACACGTGGGGTGTCATTGTCTCCCTTAACTACTTTATAGGGTACACGTTCAACGTCATTTTTAGATTCCGAGAACTTATTACCCATAAAGCGTTTTATGGATGAAATGGTTTTTGTTGGGTTGGTAACAGCTTGTCTTTTTGCAGGGTCACCTACTTTGATTTCACCACCATCAACAAAAGCAATAACCGAGGGGGTTGTACGCTTTCCTTCAGCATTTGGAATAACAACAGGTTCATTACCTTCCATTACAGAAACACAAGAGTTTGTTGTTCCCAAATCAATACCAATAATCTTACTCATTTAAATATGTTTTTAAGATCTATTTCAATCTTTGTGCCACAACAAATTCATGACAGGGTGTCATGTTTAGTATAATTATGAACTCAATAATGTATTTTTGAAAAAAAACTATATGTCTGCCTCTAAAAAAGTATACAAACGCATAACAACAAACTCATTGATTGAGATGAAAGCATCGGGTACTAAGATATCCATGCTTACTGCATATGACTACTCTATGGCCAAAGCTGTTGATGCGGCGCACATTGACGTTATTTTGGTTGGAGACTCTGCCTCTAATGTCATGTCGGGGCATGAAACAACACTGCCTATTACTGTAGATCAGATGATTTATCACGCCAGTGCCGTTGTCAATGCCGTAAAACGTGCCTTGGTAGTGGTTGATTTGCCCTTTGGAAGCTACCAGTCAGACCCAAAAGAGGCCTTGCGTTCTTCCATCCGCATAATGAAAGAGGCCGGTGCACACGCTGTTAAAATTGAAGGAGGGGCCGAAATCAAGGATTCCATGATTCGTATACTTAACGCTGGAATTCCTGTTATGGGACACTTGGGGCTTACGCCGCAATCCATATATAAATTTGGAACCTACACGGTTAGGGCTAGAGAGGAAGCTGAGGCTGAAAAATTATTGGAAGATGCCAAGCTGTTGGAGCAACTGGGATGTTTTGCCTTGGTACTTGAAAAAATACCTGCAGCGCTTGCCAAAAAAGTAGCAGAAGCCGTAAAAATACCTGTTATAGGTATTGGTGCAGGTGGCGGTGTTGATGGTCAGGTATTAGTCTTACACGACATGTTGGGTCTAACTACCGAGTTCAGCCCACGTTTTTTACGCCGCTACATGAATTTATATGACCAAATGACAACTGCCATAAAGGAGTATGTCAAAGACGTCAAATCAAATGATTTTCCAAACAAAGACGAACAATACTAGTTGCAGCCGCAAATACTTTTTGAGGACAACCACTTACTGGTCATAAACAAACCAGCGGGCATGTTGGCACAAGGAGATAATACCAAAGACCCTTCTGTATTGGATGTATTGAAAAACACCATCAAGGTTAGGGATAAGAAACCGGGAAATGTTTATTTGGGGCTGGTGCACAGGCTAGACCGACCCACCAGTGGGGTTATGGTTTTGGCCAAAACCTCTAAAGCCTTAACAAGGCTAAACAAGCAATTTGTCGAAAAAACTACCTCAAAAACATATTGGGCAGTTGTAAGTGGAGAAGCCGCTGACAACCCAACGATGTTGTCGCACTACCTTGTCAGAAAGCAGTCACAAAACAAATCCTACGCACACAAAAAAGAAGTACCCAACAGCAAGTTTAGTGAATTGATTTACACTAAAAAACAGGCCTTAGACCGTTACACGCTTTTGGAAATTGAGCTGCTCACGGGCAGACACCACCAGATTAGGGCACAACTAAGCGCGGAAGGACTTACCATAAAAGGCGATCTGAAATACGGCGCCAAACGCCCCAACAAAGATGGCAGCATACATTTGCATGCTCGTGAACTTAGAATAATACACCCCACATTAAAAGAATCCATAAGCTTTACAGCACCACCACCAAAAGACCCTGTATGGCATGCTGTAGTATCTTAAGGCTACATAAAAAGCCTGATGGCACGTATTTAATTTTTTTACTAAATTGCAGTTGAAAATGGACCCCAAATCTGTTCTTCCGCCTACTATCTGTTTTATTAACAAGCAGCTAAATCATACGCTTTAGAGCAAATTTACTGGGAAAGTTTGATGGATATACGCAATGTGTATGTCCAATAGTTATGGACGATTAAAACCTAAAGTCTAACCAAAACTGAAAATCTTGTTTTCTACTTGAGTGAAAAAAATAAAGAGAAAGCAAAATACAGTAATTGATCATAACGGGAGAAATCAAAGAAATCTATTTTTCTTTGCTGGCATTTTGCAAGTCTAAAAACTCCTACAAAATGTTTAGGCGCAAATTTTAAATTGAATTAAAATGAAAAATTTAATTTTTATTATTTCGATATTTTCACTGCTAGGATGCAGTCAAAATACAGATGGTACTGTTGCAAAAGACCCTTTTGTTAATAATGCACTATCGATTTTAGAAGAACTGAGTGATTACTATCCTCAAGAAGATATAGATTTATTATTCAGTAAGGTTGATTCAAATGGATTTCAATCAGCAACTTTCAAGTTAAAGGGAGAAACAAAAGAGACAATTGGACTTGGAATTTTTGCCCAAAGCGAGTATGCTGTTCATCAATCAGATGGGACCAATTGCACTAATAAATGGGAGTGTGGTAAAAAAATTAAAAAGTGTCTAGACAACGGCGATGATGCTTTAATTTCAAATGGTCCTTGTGAAAGTTCTGTTTGGTGTGTAAAATGTATTGAATCAGAGTAGAAAAAGTTCCCACAAAATTCAAAACGACAAATGTGAATCTACTTAATGCGGAAGAAAAAATACCGGATGAATTTTATGTTTTCGTAAACTTTAATAATCCTATAACAAAACATAATATAGAATTTACAAAAGTTTTTATATCTGGAGCTTTTGCAGCAATAAATCTTGACAAGAATTTTGTGATTAAGTATTTAGAAAATTCAATTGACTATATACCATTAGTTCAA
>Ga0208127_1000660_pt1 | contig 17547 bp, 22 predicted proteins | sample ETNtaG_6_FD_185751 | JGI IMG/M metagenome (GOLD analysis project Ga0208127, IMG submission 185751) | Marine microbial and viral communities from oxygen minimum zone, Eastern Pacific Ocean - ETNP201306SV45 (SPAdes) (version 2) | ecosystem: Environmental > Aquatic > Marine > Oceanic ...
GACGTGCACTAGACCTTCTACGTGTAGCAGCAGAAATCGCTGAAAGAAGTCAAGTTCCAACCGTCACAGAAGAGCATATCAGAATGGCATCTGAAAAGATAGAGGAAAACAAAGAGGTTGTAGCACTACGCTCCTACCCATTACATGAAAAATTACTAATCTTAGCAATTATGAAATCATCAGAGATTTCCACCGGTGAGGTATATTCTACATACAAAAACCTCTGTAAAGACATCCGCCAAAAAGAACTCACTCAAAGAAGAGTTACTCAAATGCTCAGTGAGATAGAAATGTCAGGAATAATTACTGGTAGAATCGTTCACCAAGGCACACATGGAAACACCAAAAAATTCAGAATCACAGTCTCACCAGACATGGTAAAAACTACTTTCAAAGATGAGACGATTCTAGAAGATATTCTCTAATCACGAATTAAATACACACGAATTTCAGCATCACTTATGGGCTTGTTTAGTAGAAAACCTAAAGACACAACAAGTTTAGAGTGTAAAATTTGTGGTATGAAATTTTCAGAACCTGAAAGAACAATGAGACATATGATTAGGGCTCATTCAAAACCACAAAAAGTCAAGAAAAGACTAGGCAGTGGAAAATACGATTAAAACTTCTAACTAAGTGGTGCAGGTTCTGCATGTTTTGGTTCAACAAAGTCAGATTCTTGAACGCGGAAATCTTTTTGATAAACCTTCATTGTTTGTAGATTTACTATAATGGCCATTCCTGGAGTAGGAGTAATTCCAACACTTTCCTGAAAATCTGTTTGTCTCTGCCAAGCCCCAGAATTTATTATCAATACTCCTTTGTACATGTCCAAGCCTACAAAATGAACATGACCAGAATGGAATATGTCTGGAACATCGTCAATAACCATCATATCTTCTGTTTCAGGTGCAATTGGTGTTCGACTTCCATAAATTGGGCTCATATGTCTGGCTTTGAGGAAATGTCTCATTACAGCAGCCGGTTTGTCATAACTCACTCCTGGTGTGGTTCTAACTACATCATCAATGGACTGACCATGATACATCAAAACTTTCACTCCATTTAGTGAAACCAATGATGGATTTCCTAACATGAAGAAATTTTCTCTATCCCACAAATCTGAATTGTACATCTTTGGAATTGCCGGTTGTGGAAGAGCCTTTCTTCCTGCATCATGATTTCCAGATATGAGGAAAACTTTGATGTGTTTTGGAATTTTATCTAAAACCTCGAACGTTTTTTGTAATTGTCCTTCTGTAGTTGTTTGGTCTAGTATCTTTTCTTGACCTGGGAAAACACCTACTCCATCAATCAAATCTCCTCCAATTACAACAAATCTGATTTTTCGAGCAATTGGGTCTGCACTAGAAATCCATTTGATAAAATCTAATAATTCTTCTTCCATGAAGAACTTACTTCCTACGTGTAAATCAGATAAGAATACAGCATACGTTTCAGTTTTTGAGCGGTTTGTAGTATGCTCTGGAATGTCTGGCAATATGATATCTTTTGCAAAAAATCCACCATTTTTGGCTGGAATTATCTTGAACATTGCAAATTGGTCCATTAGTAAAGTATCAGCACTATCCTTCAAATCTCCTTCAAAGACCACAATCTCCATAGAACCGGTAGGATCTTCGAGTGTGATTTTTGTAATATTTCTATCAGATTTTCTGTCTGATACTAATCCCCATACATACAATTCATCATCGTTTTTTGTAATTGATTTTACAGATACAATGTCTTTGATTTTTTTTGATTCTGGTCTGTCTGACATTATCTGTCTTAATTTGTTAAATCTACTAACGAACAATGCTCCATATCCATCAACACCTTCAGCTGAAGTAATTTTCTCAGTAGGGTCTGATAAAATCTCAAATTCCACCTGGTGTTCCTCATCATCTTTTATTCCTAGATAAATCTCAAAATCTTCTTCATTTATCAAAAACTGCTTTTGTTTTGTCTTTTCTTTAACTACATCTTTGATGATTTGACCCAATTCTTTAACATCGATTTTATGTAAAATTTCTAAAGCATCTGGATGAATCTGAAATCCCTTATTCAATGCATAACTAACTGCTGAGGAAATTTCTTCGTCCATTCCAAATAGTCATTGGAGTTTTAATTAAATCTGTTTTACGACAAAACCTCAAATATAGATCGATAAAACGGGCATTATGTTAACCATAAAAAGAATAATCTTATTTTTCATATTTACTGCAATTTTCACATTTGTTTATGGCGGCTCTGCTGTAACAAGCGAACCTACTGAAGAAGAAATTGAGGAAGTAATGAGTTTCTTTGAAGAAATTATCGATACAATAGATGGAATTGGTATCTTTGTACATAATACGACAATTGCATTACCAATGTTTATTCCAGGATTTGGTGTGGCATGGGGATTATTTTCAGCGTATTCTACCGGCTTTGCATATTCCGCAATAGCAGCCTCAAATGCTGAAGTGGCACAACTAAATCCATTGGCCGTACTTTTGACACCATTTGGATTGATGGAGATGGCATCATACTCACTTGCAATGTCACGTAGTACCTTACTGGCAAAAGATGTTTTTCAAAAAAATTGGACTCAAATTAAAAATGACAAATTGATTATTTCTATAGAAATTGGTATTGTTGTTACATTATTGTTAATTGGTGGAATTGTCGAGATGTGGATGATAGAAACCGCACAAGGAATGGAAAGTATAACATAAAATACTCATTAGATGGGCAATTGTTATGCCAAGCATGAAATGTATCGAATGTGGAATTGGATTCTTTTCCGCAGATGGAGGAAACAAATGCTCCAAATGTAGACCAAGTGTACCTCAAGGTACCGAAACCCACAGTGGATGTGGCTGTGGTAGCTGCTAAACTCATTTTTTATCTAATCACGTAACATTTTTAGTCATAACGAATTTCAATAAATTTAGTTTTGATACAAGACAAAGTTGTTGTAATTACAGGCGCCTCTAGCGGAATTGGTTATTCAACTGCTAAAGCACTTGCAAAAAAAGGTGCAAAAATAGTTGCAGGAGCACGTAGATTAGATAGATTAGAAACTTTACAAAAAGAAATCACAGATGATGGTGGAGAAATTATCATTTGTGAAACTGATGTTACCAAAAAGACTGATTGTGATAATTTGGTCAAGCAAGCACTTGATAAATTTGGAACAGTAGATGTTTTGATAAATAATGCAGGATTAATGCCTCTTAGTTTTGTAAAATCACTAAAAATTGATGAATGGGATAGAATGGTAGATGTAAACATCAAAGGTGTATTGTATTGCACTGCTGCAGTTGTTCCTACACTGATTGAGAAAAAATCAGGCCATATCATCAATATTTCATCTGTTGCAGGAAGAATTGTTTTTCCTGCTGGAAGTGTTTATTGTGCAACGAAATTTGCCGTAGCAGCATTTACAGAAGGATTAAGACAAGAACTTTCTGTACGAAAAAATATTCGAGTTACCAGTATAGAACCTGGAGTTGTACGAACTGAACTAACAAACACAATTACTGAAAAATCCCTGGAAGCATTTGTTGATAAACACAAAGAGATGGAAGGTCTAGAAGCAGAAGATATCTCAAATGCAATAATCTTTGCATTAGAAGCTCCGAACCGCATGAACGTTAATGAAATTCTAATAAGACCAACTTCTCAAGAAGTATAATTATTCAGAACTAGTTTCTTTATCTCTATTCATATGTCCTAACAACGCTTTGATTTCTTTTCCCATGTTATTAGGATCTTTTTCTAAATCTAATTTTTCGGTGATAGTATCTTTCAACTGCAAATTTTCTAATTCAATTCGTCTTTTTTCAACGCAATGTATGTGATCACTATCTGTTGCAGAAACTTTTTTACAAATTGAACATGTTCCCATGTTGGTGGTTTGTTGCTACCACGATTTAATTATTTCACAAATTATTTCACGTTTTAGGGAACGTCGTCTAGTTTGGCTATGATGCTAGTCTGGGGGGCTAGAGGTCGGAGGTTCGAATCCTCCCGTTCCCATCATCCAATTGAATTAATTCTTTGACTCTTCCAAATGTACCAACATGCAATACTTCGATTTGGTTTCCATCTTGCAGCATATTTTTCCAAAGTTTTTGGATTAGGCAATTCTTTTAATGAAAACATATCTCTAATTCCTTTTTGAATTCCTAAATCTCCAACAGGAAGAATGTCTGTTCTTTGCAGACAAAACATGAGATAAATTTGTGCAGTCCAGTTTCCAATCCCCTTGATTTTTGTTAACTCTTCGATAACTTGTTCATCACTCAACTTGGAAATTTTTCTAAAATCAATTTCTTTTTTGACTACAAGTTTTGCTAATCCTTTCATGTAATTGATTTTAGTGCCTGAAATTCCAATATCTTTTAATTTTTTGTCCGTTGTATTGTAAACTTGTTTTGGAGTAGGAAACTTTCCGTATAGTTTTAGAAATCTTTTGGTAATTGCAGTAGCTGATGCTTCTGATAATTGCTGATAAATTATTGCTTCAACTAGTGTTTGAAATGGATTTTTTGTAATACGCATGCTGCAAGGACCAATTCTTCTTATCAGTGGTAGTAATTTTTTATCTGAACGTAACAATGAAACCTGCTCTTCAAACCTACCTGGATTCTGTAGCTTCAAACCAATAGTGATTTTTTCAAAATTTTCTAATGTTGGATTTTTTTTATACTGACGAATTAAATCAATTATTGCTTCTTTTGCGGGAAGTTTTACCTTTTTTTGAATAATTTTTGCCAATCCTGTTCCAATCAAGATGGCTTGTGCTGCACCTGTAACATTTGATGGTTTTCTATTTACACTAGAACTTTCAAAATCAATAATCGTGTTTCTATTTTTACTAACAATAACATGTTTGTCTATAGTACTTAATTCTCCATGATCTAATCCAGCATCGTCTAAAAGATAACATTCTCTTAAAACATTATTTAAGACAGAACGAACTTCTTGAGATTTTGTTTCAGATTTTTCTGCCCAATCAATAATTTTTTCACCTTCAATGTACTCCATTATCAAAAAATTTTTTGAATTTTTAAAAAACTTTGGACCTATGTCTAGTTTATTTGCAGTTTTGAGTAATTTGGCCTCGTTTGTCATATTTTTTCTTGGTGAGTCAGTACGACGAATTTTTAGTGCAAATACACTAGAATTATTTTTTGCAAGAACAACCATGCCGACATATCCTTTTCCAAGTATACGACATTTTTCAATTTGTAACGGACCTGAGAATGAAACATGAGTTATACCTAGTTTTTTTAATTCTTGCAGTCGTTTTTCTACTTCACTTTCTTTTACTTTGGGAAAGCATAGAATTTTTTTGTAAGGTTCTTTCTTGAAAACACTAATTGGTTGAAAACGCTGTGTCATCTGTAGTTATCAGTTTTGAAATGCTCTTTTTAACAGATGTGCTTTGTTTGTCTTTTCCACTTTTAATTTGAAATCCTGCTTTGAAATCAGTTCTTAATCCCTTTGGAATTCCAGAATCATTCATGTGATTTTTTATTAAATCATTGATGTATGATTTAGCATTTTCATATCTTCTTGTTTGTAGTGATTGCAATTTTCCTTCCTTATCTGTCCACATGAGCTTTGATTTTTTTGAATTAGTGTGAATGAATTTTGTTGAAAAGTCACCAGAAAATACATCCGGACCAGTTCTAATTTCATTTTTTGAAATTGAAAGTGATTCTAGTAAGAATAACAAACTAGCATTTGTTTCATCATATGCAACTGCATCACTTCTTAGAACGTTAAATCCTTCTTTGTTCATTTGTGACTCAAGGGAAGTTGCAGCTCGTTTAATCTGTCCATAAATGATGTCATCACTTCTTTTTTTGTACTTGAAATTTATGACCAATGTATTTCTAGCCAGTTCTGCAGGGATCTTGTTCTTTGATTTTTCTTTAAAGTATGAGATTGAATTTTCCTTTAAGAAATTTCTAGCAATTAAAATGAAATTTGTAACATTTTGAATTGAAATTGCAGCACCTAAGTTTCTATTTCTATCTATTGGGTCTATTATGACTAAAGGCGAATCAAATTTCCTTGGGGATTCACCAACCATTTCATTATTTTTCAATTTAGAGATTTTCTTCAATACATTTTCAAAACTTCCTAAATAGTAAACTAAAACTTCACATACATAACCACTAAATCCTTGTTTTGCAATTTCTGCTCCATACATACCATTAATTTTTAAAAAACATTTGAGAATTCTAATGTCATCTTTCATTGAACCTGTTAATTTTTCACTCATAAACTCAGTATGGAATGTGGATCTGTCTGCTGCACTTTTCCATTCACCTTTTTTAATATCGTAACATGGAACAACGTTTACTCCAACTCCATCAATGTCAGCTTCTACAAACGGATGTTCAGAATATCTTACATATGGTTTGAATTTTTTTAGTGAATCAAATCCAATCTTTTTGCCAATTGTTTCAAAATTTTTCTCTGAAGTTGTTTTTTTGAACTTTACAAAAATATCGATATCAATTTTTTCTGGAGTCCAGGTTTCTTTTGCATATGAACCACCAAAATGAACTGAGACAACTGCTTTTTGTTTTTTAGCTTCTTTGTTTACAAGACTAAAAACTTGATTTGCAATTTTATCGACTTTTTTTCGTTGTGTATTGTTTGGAATTGCTATCTGTTTTGATTTTTTTATAATATCACTTTTCATTTTGCATTAACCTCCAGTAAATCTGAATACTCTGGTCCTTTTGGACTTAAAACGCTTTTTTTTAACTTAATTTTTGATACTATCTCAGTACCAAAATTTGTAGTCTCAAAATCTTTCATGATAGATGAAACATCTCCAATTCTCTTTTTCACTCTAAAAACTGTCAAGTGAGGCTTGAATTTTTTATCTTTCTCAAATCCTAATGATGTTAATTTCACTCCTATCTCTTTTGCTAACGAACTTAATTTTTCAGCACCATTCTTTTCAATTCCGATCCAAATTACTCTAGGATTTCTCAAATTTGGAAATCCTCCTACACCATTTAGAGATATTTCAAATTCAGAAAAAGATATTTCACTTAACACACTTTTTACTTTTTCACATAATGTTTCGTCAATCTCTCCAAGAAATTGTAATGTAAAATGAATCTGATCAATTCTTATGGGTTTGGCATCAATCTTTACATCTTCTTGAAATTTTTGTACATTGTTTAGAATTTGAGTTTTAGAAACTTCAACTGCAACAAAAACTCTCATAAAAAATGAAACATTAGTAATTATTTATCGCTACCTTCATAGACTAGTCATTCAAAAATAATCTGTGTCAAAACTAGTTGTATGTCTAACCGGAATGCCTGGAGCTGGAAAATCCACGATTGTTTCAAAATTAAAAGAAGAAGGCTATGAAACCTTTAGTCTTGGTGATGGTGTTAGAGCAGAAGCTAAGAAACTAAATTTGGAACCCACAGGTGAAAATTTAGGAAAACTAATGTTAGAGCTGCGTGAAAAAAATGGACCAGGCGCTGTTGCGGAATTACTTAAAGAATCAATACAAGAATCTACTCATGATATTATAATTATTGATGGTATACGTTCCATACATGAAATTAATGTTCTAAAAGAAACTGGAAATGTAAAATTATTAGCTGTAAATGCATCTGCTGATACAAGATTCAACTTTTTACGCGAACGGAAAAGATCAGATGATCCATTAACAAGAGAAAAATTTGAAGAACGTGATAACCGAGAAATTGGAGTTGGATTAGAAGAAATTATTGGACTTGCTGATGAATCTATAGAAAATAACAACGTGTCAATCAACCAAATGGTGGAATCCGCAATCAAAATTTTTCAAAAGTGGATATAACAATGAATCAAAAAACAACAATACAAATTTTTTGTGCAATAAATCCCTCTGAAGATCCTGATAAAGTAAAAACTGCTGTGAATAATATTTTTCCTGAAATAAAATTAGATGTATCTGAAACAGAAATTAGTGGTAAAACAAATAATTTTTCAATTCTATCTCAAATATCAAAATCAATACGTGAAAAAAATATCAGAAACACCTACCAACGTATTCTCAAACGCAACAACGATGGTGACTCTACGTGGTTTTATCTAAACAAACAAGCTGCATTTGTAAATACTGTGGCGTTATGTAGTGAGGCAAATGAATCATCTCTTGGCCCAATTAAGATAGTTTTACGCTCAAATAACATAGAACAAGCGATAGATTCTCTCACAAATTAAGCAATTAGCTATTTCTATCCATTTTGAGAGCTTTTTTTTAGCTCAGTTATGAAAAATCGATTTTTACAGGATTTGTTATGAAAGTACAATTAGCAATAATTGGTGCAGTACTGGTAGCTGGTGGAATCTTATTCCTACCTGAGACAATGAGTCAATTCCCAGCAGGTACAATGATTCTTGATGCATTAGTTGCAGATGCCACTAACATTAAGGAATACAATCAACACACAAATCAAGTAGGTGATACATTGTATGATGTCGGTTTGAAAGCTGGAGATACAATGGTCGATGTTGCAGGTCAGGTTGAAAACACCATTGATGAAACAGAACTACCTGAAATTGACTTGTTAAAATTTGATGAATAAACTAAACATCAATTTCAAGAAGATCTTTTGCTGCTATGACTGAATTATGAGTTTGTTTTGCTTCATCTACCAAGACTGACTCGTCACTATATCTTGCAGAAAAGTGTGTTAAAATGAGATTTTTTACATTTGCATCTTTTGCAATTTCTGCAGCTTCTTTTGCAGTTGAATGATTAGTTTCAATTGCTCTGTCTTTTAGTTCATATGAAAATGTACAATCAAAACTCAAGTAGTCACTATTTCTGAAAAATTCTTTTAATTTCTGAGTAGGACGTGTGTCTCCTGAAATACCAATTTTCTTACCTGGTCTTTTTTCTCCTGTCACTTGTGATGAATCAATTTTCTTACCGTTAATTTCAATGGAATTTCCATTTTGTAACTCTTGCCATAATTTTCCTTCTGGAATTTCTAATTCCTTTGCTTTTTCTGGATAAAAAACTCCTGCTCTCTCATTTTCTTCAAAACAATATGAATATGCAGGAATTCCATGTTGTGCTTCACAACAATTTATTTGATAATATTTTTCTTTTACAACATTACCCTCATCTACAATTGTAATGAAGACCGGAAAAGGCAATCCAAAATTTAATACTTTGATATTTGCTGTAATGAATTCTTCAATTCCAGACGGACCATAAATTTCAACAGCTTCTGTTCTTTTTTGTAATGACATTGTTTGTAAAAGACCTAAAACGCCTAAACAATGATCTCCATGAAGATGAGTGACAAATATTTTCATTTTTTTATTCCATGGTAATCCTGCTTTCAAATAAGCAACTTGTGCACCTTCACCTGCATCAAACATCAAAACTTCATTTTCACGAACAAGACAAATGCATGTTAGTGAACGCTCAACTGTTGGAGCAGCAGCAGATGTTCCTAGATAAACTATTTTCATAATATTATTTTCATTTCAATGCATCAGAAATAACTTTTGATACATCCACTTTGGCAGATTCCCCTGGTATGGTATTTGTGCTAATTATTTGTGATACGCCTGCATTTTTGATCTTTTTTGCAGCATCATTGACTAATAATGCGTGTGTACATGCAACAAAAACACGCCTGCATTTTTGTTTCTTTAAAAATTGAGTTGCTTTGACAATGCTTCCTCCAGTACTAATCATATCATCTACCAAAATTAAATCTCTATCTTTAACATCAACTTTTTCTGAAAGAATTTTCACTTTACCGGTTTTTCTGTCTCTCTGTTTCTTTAATGCAATAAAATCTGTTTTCAAAAGTTTAGAAAACTTTTCAGCTCTTTCTTTTCCTCCCATATCTGGAGATACGACTACTGGATTTTTCATCTTCATTTTCTTAAAATGTTTGACCAAAACTTCCATAGCTGATACATTTTCTGATGAAATTTTCAATTCTTTTAATGCTAATTTACTATGAATATCCACGGTCAAGACTTTTTTGACACCGGCTGCTTTGAGTAATTTTCCGACAACTCCTATCGTAATTATTTCTCCTCCGAGAAACTCTCTATCTTGTCTTGCATACCCCATGTAAGGAATAACAGCATACACTTTTGATGAAAATTTTTGTACTTTTGAAACTATGCTCAACAACTCTAAAAGATTAGAGTCTACTGGTGGGTACGTTGATTGTACAACTACTACGATGCTTTTTTTTGGTATTTGATTAATTGTTATTTTACTTTCTCCGTCCGGGAACACTTTCTTTTCAGTTTTGATATAAGGAGATTTTATTTTTCTAGCAATCATTTTAGCTAGATCAGATGATGCATCTCCCCCAACAACAGTAAATTTTGCCATTAAATCAACGAATCAAAACGGATTCTTAAGTTTTCGTAAGACTATTTTTCAATCCAACTTGTTTTCTTTTGAACAAATAGCTTGTAATCGCAACTATTGATACTCCTATGATCTGAATTACAAGCCAATCTAATCCTTGCAACGATACTGTCTCAAATGTAAATGGTGAAAATAATGGAAATGTAGTAAATGTTCCAAATGCAATATCTGCAAGAAATACATCAAATGCCAAATGTGATAATACTGCAGCAAATGCAACTGCACATATTCTAATGTCTTTACCTCTGTATATTACCATGAAAACTATGAGAGCTATAAACGCAAAAGGAATTGAATGACTCATCCTTGAAACCAACTCTATATCTAAAAACTGAAGTAAGTGATCTGCATCTAGCAAAATTGCAAAACTTCCTCCTAGTACAATATATCTAATACTTAGTGTTGCTAGTCCTATCACTGCACCCCAAAACACATGTCCCATGACATGTTCAATTGTAACTCCGCTAACCACTAACGGATTTCCAATCACAAATGTATGCTCACTGGAAGGAAATAATCCTCCAATTATTGAAAATCCAAATGAAACTAAAGCAAAAACTATTGAATTTTTTAAAATGAATTTAATACTGTCTTTCAATATCAGTTTCGATTTTTTTAAATAAGTTAATCATTACTATTCATCTCCAGATTCTCCACGACCCAAGTCACCTAATCCATACTCATCCATTACTTCATTGCGCTTAGAATCTAGCTGGTTAATCTCCTGCTCTTCACGTTTTTCATCTCCCTGGTAAACTGTTCTAATTGGCCATGGAATTCTAATGTCATATTTCTTGAACTCTTCGTACATAATCAGACGCATATCGCTTTTTGTTTTGAATTGTGCACCATAATCTCTGACATAAACCCACATTGAAAAATCCAAAGATGAATCATTAAACTTGTCAAATCGTACAACTGGTTGTGTTACATCTACGTGAATGTCTTTGTCACATCCACAGCTAGGTTTGTTTTCTTCTAGGTACGGACATCTATTTTGTCTTACAAGATGTCTTCCCTTTGCATCTCTTGCTTCAACCATTGCACGTTTTCCCACTTTAACTAAAATTGATGTAACCTGTCTTGGGTTATTCAAATATGAAACTCCAACATTTACAACGGCAGGAACTAGCTTGATCTCTTTTGTATAATTAATTATTTCTGCACTGACTAATTGTCTAGTTGGAATTATTGCAACTGATTCATTTAATCCATGACGAATGTATGTTACTCTTGGTGTAATTTTATGTACATACCCGTTGTATCCACTTTGTAATTGTACTCTGTCTCCTTCTTTCACAACTTTGTCTTTTCTAATAAGAATGTAAGAAAAATAATTTTCTAATGTTTCTTTTAGAGCTAAACCAACACCAAATGCAAGCCCACCTGTTGCTGTAGCTAAAACTATTAGATCAACTTGCCACCATGATACTACTCCGATTATCACACCAACAAAAATCAAAATTGGTAAAACTTGTTTTGCTGATTTTGGAACTCCTTCTTTTTGTTTTCTTGAATGTCCTGGAGGCTTGTTTCCAGAAATTATTGGATCAAAACCAGAGTTTCTTTTTTGTTCTCTCCAAATGTCTATAGGGTAAATTTCCTCAGGAATTACTCCTGGAAATAATTTTCTTCCAGATGCATTATTGCCACTTGTACAATAATTGAAGTATTTTTCATATTTTTTACGCTCAGATTTTTTCCATTGCTCAAATGGATCCTTAACATTTTTCTCATAACTTCCGATTGGATTTCCTTGTGAAGTACGAAAACTCTCAAGATATTGTATTCCCTGTTCTGTTTGCAGGTATGAATTAAATTCCTCATCAGTCAAGTCATCTGGTTTTTGTTTTGGTGGAATCCATTTGTACAATTTGTGGAAAAAATCATCATCATCATCTGGGAAGCCTCTCATTTCCCTCCAAGCCTCAAAATCTTCACGTTCTAAAACAGAGCTATCACGCTTTGTTAGTGCAATTGGAACCAACTGTGAAATTGTATATCCTATAACCAAAATGTTCAATGTGTTCAACATTTTTGCAAAAACTTCGCTTGGTGCAAGTTCTCCTTCTAATTGTATTCCTGTAGATTCTTCATCAAATAATTCAAAAACTTGAATGTACATGTTTACAGATGAAATTAGAGCAATTGCCAAAAATGGCAAAATAATCTTTCTTGCAAATCTTGCGACATGTGGTCTAACGTGATTGAATTTTTGTGTTTTAACCCAAAATGAAAATTTTCTGTAAACTACACTAATTATGATAATTCCAATAATCAATCCGATTACAGCTAATTGCAAAGATACTGAGGATGCGATCAGTTGAGAAACTGTGTCAAATTGACCAACTGAAATTTCGCTAATTTCTTCTGCCATCCTAATATTTTTTGAGAATCCTGAACTTAAGTTAGTAGATTTGTCGTCAAGTTTTTAAAAAACTGTCAATTTTTTTCGAAAATCGTATTTTCAGGCACAATTTCTCCGTGCGTGGCAGATCCTAAAGTTTAACAGAGGATTTGTCGTAATGATGGAATGGCGCAAACAACTAATCCACAAGAATCTCTTTGGGGTGTTGATTCTTCACCAGCGATCAAATCATACACGCTTTCAAACCTGAGAAAAATTCCACAAATTGAAAAATTTTCAGAAGAGCAAATTTTTGAGATGGAGGTAGTTGCACAAGTTTTGCCTTTCAAGGCAAATAATTACGTAATTGAACAATTGATTGATTGGGATAATGTTCCAGGAGATTCAATGTTTAATTTGACATTTCCACAAAAACACATGCTCAAATCTGAGCATTATGATATGATGGCATCTGTTTTGAAAAATAACTCATCTGTAAAAGAAATCAAAGACATGGCAGATAAAATCAGATTAGAATTAAACCCACATCCTGCAGGACAAATGGAACTAAATGTACCAATTCTAAAAGATGGCACCAAACTTTACGGAATGCAACACAAGTACAAGGAAACAACTCTCTTTTTCCCAAGTCAAGGACAAACATGTCATGCATATTGTAGCTTTTGTTTTAGATGGCCACAATTTGTTGGAATGGATGAAATGAAATTTGCAATGAAAGAAGGAGATGAATTAGCACAGTATGTAAGAGAACATCCTGAAATCTCAGATATCCTGTTTACTGGAGGTGACCCAATGATAATGCCAGCAAAAATATTTTCTACTTATATTGATACATTACTTGATGCAGATTTACCAAATCTGAAAACAATTAGAATAGGAACAAAGGCTCTATCTTATTGGCCATACAAATTTGTCTCTGATAGTGATTATCAAGAAACCTTAGACACATTTAGCAGAGTGAACAAAAAAGGCATCCACCTTGCAGTAATGGCACATTTCAATCATTTGGCCGAATTAAAAACAGGCGCAGTGAAATTAGCAATTAAAAACATTAGAGAAACAGGAGCACAAATTAGAACACAATCTCCACTCCTCACTCACATCAACGATGATGCAGATATGTGGGCTGAAATGTGGCAAAAGCAAGTAGAGCTTGGTTGTATTCCTTACTACATGTTTGTTGTAAGAGACACTGGAGCACAACACTACTTTGGAGTGTCACTAGTCAAAGCACACAAAATTTTCCAGCAAGCAATTCAGAAAGTAAGTGGATTAGGAAGAACTGTTAGAGGCCCATCAATGTCAGCTACTCCTGGGAAGGTCCAGATTGATGGTGTTGCAGAAGTAAATGGAACTAAAGTTATGGTTTTCAGAATGCTTCAGGGAAGAAATCCAGAGTGGGTCAACCGTCCGTTCTTTGCAAAATATGACGAAAATGCAATATGGCTTGATGATCTCAAACCTGCATTTGAAGATAAATTCTTCTTTGAAGACGAATTAAATGAAATTAAAGAACAAAAAATAAAAAACATGAATAGTTAAAATATGGATTTTACAGGTAATATGATATGAGAAAAGAATTTGTAGTTATGAGAATTGATGCAGCACCTGACGGAGCTCCATATGTTCTAGTTACTCTTTCTTTAGCCAAAGACATGAACGAAGGAAACCAACCTGCAAATCCATCTGCAAACGTCATGGGATTTACAAACATGGATGACATGATGAAAAATCTCAACAAAATGATTTCAGGTGGAGGCATGGGTATGATGGGTGGCGCAGCACCAGGAACAACATCAATCAAACTAGACATGCACGAATACAAGCAGCTAAATTTGTCTGTAGGCGATAAAGTCAATCTAGATATCTCAAAGGCTGAAACCTTAGGCGTATAGATCTCTTTAAAAATCTGAAATTTCTATTATTTTCATGGGCGATAAATCTGATGAAATGGTTCAAAATCTCAAGATGGAACTAGACACATACAAAGAAAAGCTAAAATCTATTTTCTCCAAGAAAAAAAATTAGAGTTATGAGCGCCAGCGAATTTCTGCGAAATGAACATCAGGATATCTTACGGCTTGAAAAAGTAATTACAAAATCCTACAAGGCTTTGTATGATGGGAAAGACATACCATTTTCTGATATAGATAAGATTAATTTTTTGATTGCAGAATTTTTAGACTCTGTACATTTTACAAGAGAAGAAGGATCGTACTTTCCTTGCGTTGCATCATACGATCATTTGAATAAAGAAATTCGTGAGTTGTTAATTGAACATGAATTTAGTAGAAACATAGCAAAATCAATTTCAAAAAATCTAAAACTATGGAAAGAAGGTCAAGACAAACGTGAGCCTGTTGCTAGATTTCTGAGTGTATATTCGACTTTTCTAATAGAACATATGAAACGAGAAGAAGCATTTTTTGAAAAGGCTGAAAACGAAATTCTCTCAAGAGAAGAAGAACAAGAAATGTTTGAACAGTTTCAGTCAATATCTGCAATTGCAGAAAAGGTGACTTCGCTTCTAAAAGATATTGATTATTTAGAATCACAAGACTGGGCAAAATAACATTCTTAAGCGGTAATTTTACTGCCAATTACATGGCCTTTTGTTTATGGATGACCGGTTTACCTTGTTCAGGAAAAACCACCATAGTAAGAAAACTTGCTGAAACCATACCAAATCTAGCCATTTTAGATGGAGATGAACTAAGAGAATGGTTCTCACCAAAAGATTTCTCAAAAGAAGCAAGAGATGAGCACAACAGAAGAGTCGCTCACTTGTCAAAATTACTCCTAAAACATGATGTTCCAATGGGCGTTTCACTAATCAGCCCATACAAGGAAAACCGTGCAAATGCAAGAGAGATTATCGGTGATGATACAAAATTCTTTGAAGTTTATGTCAACGCTTCACTAGCACAATGTGAAGAGAGAGATGTCAAAGGAATGTATGCAAAAGCACGCTCTGGAGAGATTAAGGGATTCACCGGAATCGACGACCCATATGAAGCACCAGACAACGCTGATTTAGTCCTAGACACTGAAAACAAATCTCTTGATGAGAGTGCTGCAGAAGTACTAGAATTTTTGAAATCTAAGAATCTAATCTAGATACAGCATCTAATGCGTCTTGATGAATTGAACCGTTTGTTACCAATATGCCATTTTCATGATTCACTAATTCTGTATTGTATATCATTTCCTTGCCTGAGATATCTGTCATCTTTCCACCTGCTTCAGAAATTATACAGTTAGAGGCACAGGTATCCCACTGTTTCATCTTGTTTGTTGTAGTCAAGTAAATCTCTGCTTCCCCTGATGCAATCTCTGTTACTTTGAGAGAGCTTCCAATACTTGTGACAACTGAAATCTCCATCTCATCTAACAACTTCTTTTCTTTCTCAGATAGGTGATGTCTACTTACAAGTGCGTGGCAATTTTGTATTTCTGACATCATTGAAACCTCAATTTTCTCCCATTCCTTTTCATGACAAAATGCTCCTTTTCCAGATTCAGCCAAGTACATCTTCTTTTTGATAGGCCAATATATCAGACCCAAAATGGATTTTTGTTTTTCCACCAATCCAACCATTACAGTAAACTCTCCAGTTCTGTTCACAAAATCTGTTGTTCCATCTAACGGATCAACTATCCAAACTCTTTCTTCTGACAGTCTTTTTTTATCATCTGCATCTTCTTCAGATAATATGGTAATTCCAGTTTCTCCCAAAACCTCTTTCAAAATTTTATTACTTTCAATATCTGCTTGAGTGATTGGCGAATCGTCATCCTTTTTTTCAGTTGAAAAATCTGTTTCGTAAACCTCGAGAATTTTCTCCCCGGCTTTTATCATTCCATCAATAATTTTTCCCAATTCTGGTATTGTTGATTTAAACGGTAATTCACTAATCATTCTTCAAATCTCTATTTGCTAATTCTGGTTTTAGAGTCCATGCTATAGCTAGACCAACGAATGGAATTGATATCAATCCTGTCATTTGTACAATAATGAACAATTGCTGTTGGGCTACATCTGGAGTTGTTATCAGCCATGGAAGTGGCAATGACAATATGAACCAGATTCCTACCAAAAGTCCAACTATCTCAATTCTCTGTTTTTTCTTAGCATTCATGGTAAAATCACTCTGTTCTCATCAAATTTAATTCTTGAACTTTATTCCGAAGGTGACTCTTCTGTTTAGGACATAATTTATGCCGCTGGCTACTGCAATTCCAATTCCTGCTCCATACATGTGATAAAATGCACTACTTTCGACCAGAGTGACTGTAATTCCCAATTGGATAGCCATTCCAATTGCACTAATTATGAGGAATTTTATGTACATTACAGAATTCTTTTTGTCTTCTACGTGACTACCAAACGTCCAGTATCTATTGAAAAAGAAATTTGTGGTAATGGAAAATGAGATTGCTATAATTTGAGATGCAACATACCAGAATCCGGCAATATCTGTTAGAAGAAATAAAATTCCCAGATTCACTAAAACTCCGCTAGCACCTACAATGTAGTATTGAACCGCATGTTTTGCAAATAACGATAGACCGCCTTTTTTCTCTCTGTCTTCTATCGTCATATTCCCCTCTTAATTCACCTACTATAATTAACATCTGATCCATTCATTTCTAATTTATAAAAAATACCTAGTTTTTTTGTAATTATTTCATGAATGTCTTAAATACGATAAAGACGTACCGATTTCAATGCGAAAGGATGTAAATCCTATCA
>Ga0208127_1000665_pt1 | contig 17508 bp, 17 predicted proteins | sample ETNtaG_6_FD_185751 | JGI IMG/M metagenome (GOLD analysis project Ga0208127, IMG submission 185751) | Marine microbial and viral communities from oxygen minimum zone, Eastern Pacific Ocean - ETNP201306SV45 (SPAdes) (version 2) | ecosystem: Environmental > Aquatic > Marine > Oceanic ...
TTTGCGTTCATCCACTGCGTCACTCCAGAGACCTGATCATAAAAGTCAGCCATTAGCGCGCTGGCCGCACCGAAAAGGTTGAATTGATTCTCGTCTGAGACCGCAACACAGGTGCCGATCCTGTGAAAGAGCGCTTGGGTGGTATCGTCTGGCGGACAAAGAGCCACCGGCCCCAGACCATGTTCAATCGGCGGCATCGGAATGACCCTGACCACATCAGTCGCCGGCGCTGCCGCAATACGCAGTTCATCAAGAGAGACCCCAGCCGCCAGGCTAACCACTTTTTGATCCTGACGGATACTTAACTCTGACAGAACTTCAGACACCTGCTCCGGCAATACGGAGACCACGATCCAGTCGCTTTGTTCAGCAAGCTCCTGATTCTGATCGACGACGCGAACATTCGGGTAGGTCTCGCTCAGCCTCTGCGAGCGCTCCTCTGAGCGTTTCGATACCAGAATCGTCCCTTCATAATGTGCTGCGTCATAAAGGCCGCGAATAATGGCCTCGGTAATAACACCTGTTCCCAGAAAACCGATGATCATCGCAATATCGTCATTGAAAGAGGGTCAGAGTCGTATCGAGACTAATCGTGTGACAGATTCAATAGCCCAGCGCCGTATTTACCTGATTCTCGAGAGTCTCGCCCTGAATGAGTCTTCGCATGTTATTGAAAAAAACGTCAAGGGTTAAGGAGACATACGCGTTACCGTCGTCTGCAGAGACATGGGGCGTGATCACGAGATTGGGTTGAGCCCATAGAGCGGATTCAGACGGCAGGGGTTCAGGGTCAAAGACATCAAGTACCGCTCCTCCAATGGCACCGGAGTCAAGACCTTCGACCAGGGCCGCGTAGTCAACCACAGCTGCACGACCGATGTTGACGAGCCCTGCGCCGGGCTTGAGTAAACGCAGTCGCCTCGCATTAAGCAGGTTTTCGGTTTCAGGGGTGAGGGGAGTGACCACGAAGACAAAGTCGCCCCGCGGCAGCACGCGATCAAGCTCTTCAACCGGAAAGGATTCATCCAGTTCCGGAAGCATGTTGCCATGTCGTGAGACTCCGATCACGTGGATCCCCAGACTTTGAGCATGCTTGGCGACAGCACGGCCGATGCTGCCTGTACCGATGAGAACCAACGTCTTTCCTGCAATGGGGGTTGAATACAACGAGTCGTAGCATGCCCGGATCTGGTTCGTCATGATCTTGGGCATATGGTTATGCAGCATCAGGATGCTCATGATACCGAATTCACCGCCCTTGGCCGCATGCACCCCTTTATTGTTCGTCAGTATGACCCCGTCGGGCAGCCAATCCATCGGCGTCAAGTGCTCAACGCCCGCTCCAATGATATGAATCCACTTTAGCCGCGGCGCCACTTCGGCGAGGTTCTCTGTGGGCAGATCCCACGTCACCAGCGCATCAGCGGTGGCCATATGGGAATTAAAATTTTCGGTATCCCAGTCGATTGATACCTCGATCTCGGCCGAGACGTCGGGGTGTGCCTTTGCCGCAGTATCAAATCGTTCCTGGGTGATGGTGAAAACTTCCTCACCTTCTGCCGTATTCGGAAAGGTGTCGTGTCGGTAATGATTGTTTTTGATGTGAACCTGATACATTGATCTCATCCTAACTGCTGAAGTTGGGAAATGACCCTGCGATCCCGCTCAGGTGCGGGACCTTCATCGCAATCAAAAAGGATGTTCATGACGCGATCTCCCGTCTCGCGCAGGAGTTGGTGATCATCGAATTCAGATGTTGCCGGTCGGTGCAGGACGGTATCGCTGCCATAGGTGGGAACAAACTCAGTGCCGAGGTCCGCGGGTTGGGGCGGCGCTTGTCCTTTCTCGAGGTTGCGTGCGAGCTGACGCAATTGGCGTCTATACAGGCTTACCCCCTTGTCACCCGGCAGCAGAAATTCCTTCTCCTGATCCGCGATGGATCCCATGCCTTCGACGGCCTCGACATCGCCCGGCCGTCTTTGACGCTCCTCATAGCTTCGATCAAGGACTTCGCCCTGCTCGATGCGCTGCATACCCTCGAGTGTATTGAATTCGTGAGGGTCCGCGCGGTCTCCGAAGTTGCCCCAGGCAAAAGCCATCGTGTGTCGGTCATCCAAAGGCACGACCCAGCGGGTAAAAGCACTGCGTCCGAAATGCCGCAGCTGGGTACCGTCGCACGCAAATGCCGCACCAGCCTGGGTGAAGTTTGGCAGGATGAGTTCGTTGACTCGTACCCAGATATTCTCGCCGACCCGTCGGGAGGCGGCACCCAGGAATCGAATCTTGTCCCGATGATAGAACTCGATCGCACCCAGCTTTCCGAATCCGTCTGAGAACTGGGACTCATGGAGAAATGCTGTGTGAACCGGATCGACGATGGCATCGAGCACCTGGATCCAGTTACAGTTAAACGGCACGGCATACGGGGTCATCACGAGATCAGGAATTTCGTAGGTGTCATACAACGGAAACGCCGGAATCTCTTCCGGCGGGCCGAGGTAGGCAAATAACAGCCCTCTGAACTCCCGAACCGGATAGGCACCCAGATGGACGTGCTCCATTGCGTGACGCACGTGTTCAGATCCTTGCGGTTCTCCAGGAATCTCAAGCACGGTACCGTCAACATCAAACACCCAGCCGTGATAACAACAGCGTATCCCATGCTGCTCGCACCGACCGAATTCGAGTGATGCCCGTCGATGTGGGCATTTCTTGTGGACCAATCCGTAGTTGCCGGAAAGATCCCTAAAGAGCACCAGTTCCTCTCCGAGGATGCGGATCAGTTTGGGTAGATCACCGACTTCATCAGCTATGTGAATGGGATGCCAGTACCGTCTCAGCAGTTCGCCGCTCGGGGTGCCGGCGCCCACCTCGGTCAACTCCCGAAGGGGTTCCCCTTCCCAGTTCTGGTGATAACCGCAATACGGGCCGGTCAGTTTGCGATCTTGAACAGAAGCCGTCATATCGTCGGGTCAGCCAATCAGGTCAGTAATCGCTTTATCAAGAAAAGAATGAAACTGCGGATCGTTGTTGGAGGAGGCGACACAGTGCCCCCATGGAGACTCATACACCCGCAGTTCGCCATCTTGAATATGCTTTATCTCAAGCGCATTGTCCGCCGGCTGGAAGTAAAGGTCATTGTCGCAGGCAATGATAATCGTCTTGGCGCGAATACTGTTCAGCGCTTTGGTGAGATCATTCTGATGAAGATCGTTGCGGCTGATGTCTCCGGCCAGCCAAGACTCCAGCATTGCCAGAAGATTGTTTGCATCCCAGTTGAGGTGATCCTGCTCCCAGTCGAGGAGTACGTCTTCTGCAGTCTCCAGACCCAGTGTTTGATGCAGACGCTCGCGGTACCAGGTTTGTGAATAAGCCCACCCTGCGTACACCCGGCCAAAAGCCTTTAGTCCGGCCTCAGGGGGAGAGTCATAGAACCCGTCCATAAAGGCGGCGTCGGCCGTGAGAGCGGCCTTGACTCCCTTGAGGAAGACACTGTTGTGGGGGGAGGTGCGGGCCGAAGCGCAAAAAGGCAGGGCGTGCTCCACGTGCTGAGGGTATTGGGCTGCCCATTGAAAAGTCTGGCACCCCCCCATGGACCATCCGTAGACGAGTAGCAGCTTCTCAATGCCAAATACGTCTTCGAGCAATTTCTTCTGACACGCCACGTTGTCATAAAGGGTGACCAGCGGAAAGTTTCCCCGGTCGGCAGGTGCTGGCGAATTGGTGGGCGAGGAGGAAAGGCCGTTACCAAACATGTTGATGGAGATGATGAAATGTTTTTCTGGATCGACTGCACGGCCGGGGCCGAAAAAGGCTTCGTTCCGAACGTGGGTGCCGGTATAAAAGGTAGGGAGCAGGACGACATTGCTTCGATCCGCATTCGGTGAGCCATACGTTTTGTAGGCGAGTGTCGCCTCGGGCAGGATCTGCCCGCTTTGTAAGGCGATGTCACCGAGCGCAAAAAGATCGAAGTCCATCAATACAGTCTCAGGTATTCCTTGACTTCCCAGTCGGTGACCGACTGGTGGTAGCGCTCCCATTCGTCGACTTTGTAGCTGAGGTATGAGTTCAGCAGGGTGGGGCCCAGAACCTGTTGCGCCAGTTCACTTTGCGCCAGAGTTTCGGTGGCTTCCAGCAGGTTTCGGGGTAGAGGCGTCAGCGCGCGTTCGGCTTTTTCTGCATCCGCCATCACATAGAGATCTTCATCAAGCGAGGGCCCGGGGTTTAACCTGTTAACCAGGCCTTCGACGGAAGCAGACAGCATCATTGCAAATCCGAGGTACGGATTCATGCACATATCCGCGGCGCGGTTTTCTATTGCGAACCGGCTCTGCGGCAGCCGCAGCATGGCAGAGCGGTTATTCTGCCCGTAGGCCATGTGCGTGGGCGCCCAGGTATAGGTGCCGCCCTCGAAGCCGCCGACTTTGGGTACCAGGCCGTTGTAGGAATTCACAGTAGAACAGGCGATAGCGGTGATCGCACCGCCATGTTTGAGTATTCCACCAAGCGCGTGGAATACCTGGTCGCTCCAGTTACCGTTTTCTCCTTCATAAATGTTTACGCCCGGAGCGCTCAGAGTCTGCATGGAAGTATTCATGTGCGCCCCTGAGCGCCAGTCACCGATCGTCGGTTTGGGCATGTATGTGATGAACATACCGTGTTTTTTGGCCACTTCTTTGAGCAATACCCGGAGGAACACCATCCTGTCCGCCATGTTCAGGACATCGGTATAGTGAAAGTCGAGTTCAAACTGGGAATAAGCGCCTTCTGCCACCACGTCATGCAGGTTCCAGCCCATCTCCTCCAGGATATCAATGAGTTCACCCAGAAATCCCATAGAGTCGAGCGAATATTCCACGTCATAGCCAAAGGCCTGGCGACGGGGGCGAACCCCGTCAACAGGGTCATTATCGAATGCCTTGACCGGCAGCCCGTTGCTATCCCATTTCATCGCAATGAATTCCGGTTCCACGCCGGCAAACATCGCGTAGTCGTGTTGACCCGCCTCACTGATGGCGCGCTTTAATGCATGGCGCGGGCACAGGTTGTAGGGCTTGCCCTCCCACCAAAGATCGGAAAAGACCCAGGCAATGGTTTTATCCCAAGGACAGATCACCAGACTGTCGAGATCCGGCAGCGGAATCTGGTCGGAGTCAGCGGGACCGAGTTCTGGAACGAATGAGATGGAGTGGACTGCAAACTGCGGTCCCTTGCCCATGCACAAAAGTTCAAAGTCGCTAATGGGCACTGGTTTAGTTTTGGGAATGCCCAGCATGTCGATCCAGCAGGAGAAGATATATTTGACCCCTAAGGATTCAAGTCGCGCCTTCTCTTCCTGAACCCGCTGCCGATCGGGCAATGCCTCTGCGAGGCTCTCGACGTAGCCGTTACTCATGTTGTCTCCTCCTGATAATTATTATTACGCGTCTCTAAACACCTCGACACCTCGGGCCAGCACGGACCGCGACGCCTTGCTGCTTAAGCAGTCTCTCCCAGATTTTAATCACTATTGCGGCTTAGACGCCTAGAGCCAGTCGACTTAGCCCAAAGCGCCGCCGGCCATGGTCTGCGCCTGGGCCGGGTGATTCAAACGGGCCGCAAGTGTTCGAATGGTGTTGTGGAATTCATCCCTGTTGACTGAGCATTGTTGCAGATGCCGCTCGCCCTTCGCAGGGTTGAATTCGGTTCTTCCGTGCAGCACTCGCTGATTATCAAAGATATGCAAATCACCAGAGACCATGGGATAGATCACCTTCATATCGTTGTCGTTGATGATGTTCCAGAACGCTTTGATTGCCTGGTAGGTCGCCTCTACGACATCGTCCGGCAGGTCCTGCGGCGGGAGAGTCCGGTCGGTAAACCGGATGCCTTCAACATCTCCATCAATATCGAGAGAGATGATCCTTCGGTGCGACTGCATGTCTTCTTCCGGCAGGGCTCTTCTTTGGAAAAAGATCGGGACCGTGGCGAGCGTGTCGAATAGCGCAGGAGCATGAGTCCGAAGCCGCTCTGCTGCATGAAAGCCATCTACCAGGATGCTGGCACCGCCACCGTCGGTCGAGGCCTTGAGGCAATGAAAACAGGTGATCCCCGGTGCGGCGTGTCGATAGCTTTCATCTGTGTGAGGCCCAAGATACTTGCCCGTATTCGAACCCAGTGCCATATGGGCATCGCTTTTGACATCAAATACTTCACCATAATTGTTCCGATGCACAACGCCGAAGCATTGAGCCACATCTGCAACGGTGCCTGGATGAACTGGCACATCTTTAATTCTGACAATCCCGAAGTCTCTGATGGATAACCCGATCTGGAGGAGGGACGCTGGATCATGCAGATCCGCATATGGATAACAGGGGATGGGATGGTTGTTATCCTGAGGCCAGAAAATCGGCACAGGTTTCCTGTCTTGACGACTGTCCCTGCCGTACTGCATGGCAGCCAAGGCTGGGATAGGGTGGAGTGTTTTTAGTTCCTGATCTCCCCACTCGATTTCGAGACACTCTCCTTTGATGGAGCACCTGTTGATAACCAATGAAGCCGGATCATCCGGAATCAGGTCGATCTTGATGCTTGTGTCATTCGGCAGACCCTCCGGGCATCGTGCATGGTGCCTCAGCCAGACATAGTGAAACTCGGCTGACTGATTGTCGGGCCAAAGCAGGTGTACCTTGCGGTTTGACGCATCGATTTTGACTGCTACATCATCAGTTGAACGCTTTACCGTCATCTTGATTTACCCGGTAGCTGTAACATCGTTTAGAAAGTGCAGAACCGCCTGGTTGAAGGCCTGGGGTTGTTCGATGTTGATGAGATGCCCTGAGTTGGCGATCTCAAGGAACCGGCTGTCAGGCGTTCGGTCTGCCATCTTCCACCCGAGCTCAGGCGGGCAAAGGGGGTCGTATTGGCCGTAAAGATACAAACTTGGCACCTGGATGGATTCAAGCTCGAGCGGGCGATCGTAAGGAACGGCAGATTGCAGCGTCTTGATATAGCTCTCTTTGTGCAGGGCGCTGATGCTGTTTGCCAACTGCGCATGATGATCTTCAGTCGCTATGGGGCCCAAGAGGGCACTCGCCGCAGCGTCAGCAATATCGCTAGGCTCTTTGCCTTCTTCCTGTAGGGGCTTTAATCGCAAAGACAGATAATGCTCAAGCGCTGCATCACCTAAAGCGGCACCCCAGTGTGTGAAAGTCGCAGCGAGCACAAGTGATGCGACCCGCTCGTGGTACAGGCGATAAAAACATTGGGCAATCTGCCCGCCCATGGAAAGGCCGCAGAGGTGTGCGTGCTCAGCATCGAAGTGGTCGATCACCCGAAGGAGATCATGTGCGAAATCTTCAAAATCAAGAGGTCCTTCATAGTCGTCGCTGTCGCCGTAGCCGCGGGCGTCCCAGGCCACGCAGTGAAATGTCTTTGAGAAATCGGGTAACTGGGCCCGCCAGTTGGTCCGGTTGCCGCCGATTCCGTGAAGCAGTATCAGGAGCGGTCCTTCGCCTTCTCTGTCAACCACGAGAGAGGGAGAGCTGCCAATTCGTTCTGTGTTGATGGAAGTCGCCCTAATTTATTTCTGGGTGGGATTAAGGGCGTAGAAGAAGAGAGTCAGTTGTTCTCAAGATGGGGCTTGTCGGCCTTCATATACGCCATCTTCTTTTTGAGCTTGTCTGCCTCAAATTCGAGGATATCTATTCCGCGAATGACAGAGACCTCGCCGTCTTTATCCAGGTTGAGTCGCCAGCTGGCCAGCACCTTTCCCGTGTCGGTCTCCACAAACACATCCTCACCGTCGAAGCGGATGCTGCCTCGTGAGCCCCCCACCAGGGGTTCAAAGGCAGTTCGAATGGCATCGTGTCCGATATGCCGACCGCCGGTTGAGTCCTCATAAATGCCGTCGTCGGCGAAAAAGCTGACAACGTCATCCAGGTTCATGCGGTTGAAGGCGTCCACAAAATCATTAGTGAGCTGGATCAGCTCATCTCGGCGATCGGTCATTTTCGGAACTCCGGTCAGTTTCGTTCAAATCTACCAGAACCCAAACTTCAGCAAAAAAGGATTCGATCCAAAGCTTGATTATCTTTAGAAGATACTGGGGAACACGCCAATAACAAGCTGAAAAATATGGATAAAAACAGGATCTATGACGCTCGTCTTGATTTCTAAACTATCTCTTGTGGATAGTAGTATTTAATATTATTAAATAGTGAAATACTGATACCAAGAGAACGTTTTATTTAGGAGGCCTCATGAAAAAAATCACTTTTTCTCTCATATTCGTTTTGGGTCTGATGGGATTCAACATCGCGGTTGTCGCCGACGAAACCCAGACTGCCCAGGAGCCATCCGCTACAGACCAGTACACAGAGATGCTGAACAATGCGCTTTCTTCTCTGGGTGCAAGTGGCGGCAATCTTTACTCCGGTCTCGGTGGATTCAATCCAATGGCATTCATGAACCCAATGAGCATGATGGGTTGGGGCGGCCAGCCGGTCTTGGGCGCGGAGCGAATGATGAATCCAAGCAACTGGATGAACCCGCAGACTTACGCCTACATCGCAAGCCCCGACGCCATGACGGCGCGGCTGAACCCGATGAATTGGATGACCATGATGAATCCGGCGACTTACCTGCCTTTAATGAATCCGTTGGCTTACATGTCCATGATGGGTCAGGCGATCAATCCCCAGACCTACGTGGAGATGACCAAATTGATGGTCACCCCGGAGATGTACACCAAGTGGTACAACGCCACGTTGGAAGTGGCTGAGAAACTGGGCAACGCCGCGAACTGAAGCGCCTCATCGGGGACGCTCTTTCGAGATTCATTCTTTTTGAGGTCATGACTCCTCCCGGGGCTTTCTTCGCTCGGGAGGACAGCCTCTTCGGGTAGCTCGGTGGCTCAGCAGTTCTCAAAATACCTGAGAAGCCGATTACAGGAAAGACAATGATTAAATCAAATCTTGCAATAAGGCATACGATTTTCGCCGCAATTCTCGCGTTATTCTTCTCGGGTGCGCCGATACCTGTCTTTGCGCAGAGCAGTTCGGACTCTGTCATACAAGCAGTTGAAACTTTGAGAAAGAGTAATAGCCTGCCGTTTCCTTTGCCGATGATGTTCAACCCAATGGATACGGGCTGGGAACCGAATACCGTTTCCGAGCCCTTTCCACGGGAAGCTCGCGAGGCCATGATGACGACCGCTGCAGCATCCAATCCCTGGTCCTTGCGTCAGGTATTCAACTTTATGACGCATAAGGTCAAGGCAGAAAACGGACTGAGTTTCGACGATGTTATTGAAGCGATGGACAGCCGAGCGGTAGAGGAAAACCTCAAAAAGGCGGGCCACAGCATGATCTGGAAAGAGATCGAGGCCAAAACCGGAAAACCCACGCCCAGAGTTGAGATTCTTCAGTACTGCGACGCCATGGTGGCGCGGATGGTGTTGGACTACAGCCCGGAATTTTCGGTATTTCTGCCGTGCCGCATCTCGGTGCTTGAAGATGCCAGAGGCGATATATGGCTCATGACGCTGGATTGGGATGTATCCTGGCTTGCTTTTGTCTGGCACCCCGATTCCCAGATCAACGAGGAGCTAAAGAGTCACGGGCGACGGATTCGCGATTCGATGCTCAGTATTATTCAGGCGGGAGCCACTGGCGACTGGTAAATATTCTTACTCCCGGTTCACTGGGATTCGATAAAACCTTCTGCCACCATCACGCAACTGCCGGCGACCCAGCTTCCAGTCACTGAGCCGTTTTCTTTTTTTGCTCGAACCTGGAGCCTGCTCGGCCGCCCCATCTCGAGTCCTTGAATCACCTGCCAGGAAAAATCTCCACTGGATAATTCGGAGTGGTGTGCCAAAAGTGCCGCGAGGGCGCAGTTGGCGCTGCCTGTGGCAGGATCCTCCGTGATCCCGTCGAGCGGGGCAAACATGCGCGCCTGAATATCTGCCCGACCGGTGTTCTGGGTGTAGACAAATATGTAAGGCGGACTGCCTTGCTCCAGCAGGGCCGAGAAACTCTCAAGGTTGACTCGGATATCGGCGAGCGCTGACGTATCCTGGACTTCGACAACAAGAAAGGGAAGTCCCACTGAGGCTGATGAGGGAGGGTGATGCTCCTCAATGATCTGATCCAGATTCAACGCCAGCGCATCTGCGATTGTTGAGACCGCCTTGAAGGGGCGGGCCGTCAAAGTTTCGGGTGCTTTAAGTTCAAATTGGCGCGGGCCGTTTGGGTGTTGCAATATGCTGATGGGCACGAGACCCGCTTTTTCTTCAAAACAGATCGATTCGGGGATAACTTCGCCACCGAGTTCGCCTGTCTCGGTCAGCACGAATGCAGTGCCTATGTTGGGATGGCCGGCAAATGGCACTTCCGTCGTGGGAGTAAAGATTCTTACTTTGCGCGTGTGACCGTTCTCTGGAGGAAACACAAACGCAGATTCCGAGAAATTAAATTCTCGTGCGATTGTCTGCATCTCTTCATCCGAGAGTCCATCAGCGTGGGGCAGTACCGCCAGTTGATTGCCGCAAAAACGCTTATCTGTAAATACGTCGCAAGTGAAGTAGTGGTATTTCATGAGCGGATAGATTCGATATAAGCCGTATATTCGGCAGTCGAATACGAGAACTTAAGCGGCTTGAGAGTCGGTAAATCGATCCGGGAAGAGGTTAACGAGATGCTGGGCGTAGGTTACCGGGAAACCGTTTTCCAAGGTATATACAGTCGCGGCAAAGTCTGGTTCGAGAAAAAAACCCATCGCGGTCTTATGCGCGCCATCAGAGGCCACTCGGTGCGGGGTTCCGACCAGAATGTCTCCTGTAAGGTATGAAAGGAGTGCTCCGCAATGAATAGATAGCGTACCAGGCTTTGGGAACACTTCCTTCCAGGTTCCGTCTTGGCTTTGCATTTGTAACCCGCCGGCAGATGACTGCCATAAGACAGAAAGCAGGTTCTGATCAAGATGCCCGCCTGTAACAATTGTTCGACCGTCGGATAGCGTTTCTAAATCATTCGGCAGATTGACCTCGCAAGGTACAGACGTCCCTTGATTTTTGTTTTGAATGATTTCTCTTCGTTCCGGTTGGTGGAGAAGACGTATAGAAGCGTTGCGTCCTGCACTTGCCTCAGCAAAAGGTTCTGGATCCAGGTCAAGGCCGCGAGCAATCGCGCGCATCAGGACACAGGTGAGTTCTCTTAGTCCCTCTAGTTGGCCCAGCACTAGTGAATACCAACCCGGAAGATCCTCTTCGTCTGGCCAGACATTGGCTTCACAGAAAGAGGCGCCACCGGGGATATCTGGATATTCCATCTGTGGTTCTGGGCCAATGTCGAAATATTCTTTTCCTTTTGCAAAGTGCGTCCAACCTGTTTCTTCAGGAAGGGGGTAGTAACCCCGGTAAGTATTCGGGTTGCTGGTCTTATAGGCCCTGACCGCACTCTGCATCTTGGTCTCGAGCGGCAGATCGAAAAACCGCATCAGGTCCGTCATTGCCGAATCAAAGTGGTCACTGTCGGGAAAACCTGTCGCGACAAAGGCGCCGTCGGTCGCCAAGGCGTTCGCGATCAGGGAATCTGTGTCAGAGCGTTCTGTACCGGAAGACTCAAATAGCCCAGATAGATTGACCTCGGTTATCGAGTCAAACTTATTTGTCACTAGAGCCCTCTTTTCCTGAGAAAGGTGTGTAGCGGACTTTCTGAGCTAACTCCATTGCTTGGACACCATCTTCAAAGGACATCAGTGGCGTGAGGTCGAATCGCGTCAAGCCGCCGCCAGCCATGACGGCCATTTTGAATGCCTCCATGGAAATGTCATTCGGCATTTCAATGACCGCAGTCGAATCATACTGACCCAGAGACAGCCAGGAACCGACAAAAGAGCCTCCCATGGCATTGACCATAGGAATAACAGACTCCAATCGATTTTCTGGCTTTTTAACCAGGCTAGCAAATGAGTCGGCAGTAAAAGAGATCTGAATTAGATATTTCTTCATCGGGAGTTATCCAATTTGCAAAAGAAGGAATAAGCGGGTTCTGGATCCGTTCACACTTTATCGATGACTAAAAATAATACCAGATGACTAAATTCCTACAACTTAAGCGCTTGTATGGTTTCAAGAAATATGTAATAAGGATTATCGACTGCCGCATCTCAGTATTGCGACAGTAGATGTTCTTCTACTTTTGAGGAATAGAAACAATAACCGAATAAGTTTTTAAATAGAGAATAAGGAAGGAGGGAGAGTGAAGAAAATAGCAAGAACCACAGCTATCAGTATCGTTGCGGCAGGTTTCATGGCCGCCTCTGCTCAGGCAGCAGAATGGCGTTTCAACAATCCGCTGCCCGAGAAGCGTACACAGACAGCTGAATTTATTCAGTTTGCCGAGGATGTAAAAAAGAATACCAACGGTGAAATCGATATCACGGTGTATTCAGGCGGCTCACTGGGTTTGAAAAATACTGATGCGCTTCGCTTCCTGCCAAAAGGCGCCGTCGATATGAGCATGGTGTGGGCAAACTACCTCGGCCGTGATGCGCCAGCGCTCGGAACCGTTATGGTGCAAGGGACTATCGGTTCGGAGGAAGAACTGCGAAAAGTTTTGCCCGTGGTCAAGGATATCTATTCGGAGGCATTCGCTGAATGGGGTGTGGCGGCGACCGGCTTCGTAGCGTTGCCCATGCTGGAAGCCTCGATTTTTTGCCGGGAAGAGCCTGTAAGGACTCTGGCCCAACTGAAAACCAAGAAGTTGCGTGTTTGGGCAAAAGATCAGGTGGAGAACTTTAAGCGTCTCGGTGTGTCTGCGCAGATCATCCCCCAGGAAGAGATGTACGTAGCGATGAAAACGGGCGTTGTCGATTGCGCTGTTTATCCAGCACTCTACGCGCACACCGTTTCCTTGCAGGAAGTCGCTAAGTACGGAGCCTTTTTGTATCCCATGGCTTCGGGCCCATATGTGCTCGGCATGTCCTCAAAGAAGTGGGACGGTTTGTCTGATGCGCATAAAAAAGCGATTCAGGATGCGGGTCAGGCCGCGTGGGATCGCACCAACACCTACGCGGAAGATCACAAAAAAGAGTTAGCGGCGCGGGAAAAACTCGAGGCCCAGGGTGTGAAGTGGCTGGATGACTTTCCTCAGGCAGACAGAGATGCTTACATTGAAGCCGTGAACGTCACTTGGGAAAAATTGGCTAATGAAGCAGGCGGTGACGCTCCCGCATATCGCAAGCGGGTCTTGGCAGCTATGGGCCGTTGATGCCTGTTTATAAGCGATGGGTCAAAGGAGGGCTGGAATATCCGGCCCTTCTTTTGGCCCTGTTGGCGGCACTCGCGATGGTGGCGATAGTTGTAATCATTGTCACCAGCGTGATTTCACGCAAGTTGTTCTCTATGCCGCTGCCATTTACGGAGGAGTTTGTCGGTATCCTCATGAGTGTGTCACTTTTTTTGGCGTTGCCGCAGGTAACGTTAAAAGGGGATCACATCCGAGTGTCCATGCTGGCGAAGTACCTTAAGCGCCAGAGTCCCACGTTTCATGCGATTTTGCTGCTGATTGCAACGACCTCAGGCGTGGTGTTTTGTGCCTGGATTCTCATCGAATCAAAAGAGTGGTTTGAGTTTGCCTTTAATCGAAGTTTGCGTACTGAAACGACGCGCATACTTTTATGGCCTGGCATGCTCGCGCTTCCCGTCTCTATTTTTCTCACCGCTTTGATTTTGATTGCCCGCCATATTGGTTGGATTGACGATCGATATGCGGAAGACAGCCTGTAGCAGTACCCATTCATTTAGCGACGATCGAGCATCATGTTCTGGACTACCTTGATCGGGATTCTCGTCGTGACGGCCTCGTCTGGTGTGGCGCTCGGCGCGGCACTTGGTCTAACAGGACTGGTCATCTTGGAGTTTTTCGGAAATGGCTCGACCTATCTTGCTCTGGACGTGATCTGGGGTGTCTTTAATAGCTTTACGCTGAGTGCGGTGCCGATGTTTATTCTGCTCGGAGAGATTCTTCTCAGAAGTGGAATCTCTGAGCGTGCGTATACCGCGTTTACTCCCGTGTTTGCCAAGGTCCCCGGCGGTTTGCTCCACTCCAATGTTGCCGTCTGTACACTCTTTGGCGCAGTCAGCGGTTCAAGCCTCTCGACTGCTGCGGCGGTCGGCTCCGTGGCGTATCCGGAGATGTCGAAACGCGGTTACGACAAGGAGGCTGTCGTTGGGTCGCTTGCGGGTGGCGGGACGCTTGGCCTTTTGATCCCTCCGAGCTTGTCCTTGCTGATTTTCGGCGCTTTGACCGAAACCTCTATCGGTCAGTTATTTGTTGCCGGTGTGGTGCCAGGGATCATGGTCAGTGCGCTGTTCATGATCTACATCCTTTTCCTGTGCTTGCGACAACAGGACATCTCTCCCCGTTCGAATGAGAACATTTCATTTTGGGGAGTGTTGCGGGGAATGGTGCAGATCTGGCCAATCCTGCTCCTGATTCTCGCCATCATGGGAAGCATCATGTTTGGGCTCGCGACACCAACAGAAGCGGCAGGCGTTGGCGTTGTGGTTGCAATCATTATCTCGTTTGCCTGGGGCCAGCTAACACTGCCCAAGTTGATTGCAGCAGTCCAGCGGTCGACGCTGCTCTTTGCCTCCATTGGATTTATCGTGCTCGGCACTTCCATCTTGTCGCTGTCCGTCAGCATTCTCGGCGTGCCGCAAGCGATTCTGGAGTTGGCGATCAACTCGGATCTTGGAAAGTACGGCATCTTTGCGTTGATCATCCTGATCTACGTCCTTTTTGGATGTATTTTCGACGGCCTGTCGCTGATGATCATGACGCTGCCCATCGTTTTCCCGCTTCTGGTCGGTCTGGGCTTCGATCCCATCTGGATAGGCGTGATCATTACTGTCATGATCGAGATAGGGCAGGTGACTCCCCCGGTTGGATTGAACCTAACGGTGCTTGCAGGAGTGACCAATAACGAGGTGCCGCTCGGTCGAGTAGCGGTAGCAACCATTCCTTACTGGATGCTTTTGTTGCTGTCAGTTGTGATCATGACCATATTCCCCCAGATAGCCTTGTTTCTGCCTAGCGTAACGTTTTAACTATCGGGGGATACGGTTATGGAAATAAAAGTCAAACCCAAAACCTTTGGACCGGTCTTTGTCCATATAGACCGAGAGCGTTTTCTTCACTATGGGCGTGCTGAGGATGTGATTGATCAGATCTCACCCCCCACAGATAGCCCCGCGGAGACGCTTTTGTTCGCGTTAGCGGCCTGTATTGCTATATCGCTTCACATCGAGGCGGAAAAGAGCGGGTTAACGCTGGATCCCTTTCGGGTGCGGGCAGTTTGCAAGAAAGCCGGCGATTTGCCGAATCGATTTGATCAGTTCGAGGTCTCAGTGCCCAGCAGCATCGCTGATGACTATAAGTCTGCTGAGCAACTCCTGAACGGTGCGAAGTCAATTTGCACCGTCAGCAATACTCTCAATGTGGATGTGTCTCTAAAACTGATCTGAGGCTTATCTAGGCCGACTTAAGCCTTTACCCGCTTTAGGTGCAAATGCAGCGCTAAATGGCGCGCCCGGAGAGATTCGAACTCCCGACCACCTGGTTCGAAGCCAGGTACTCTATCCAGCTGAGCTACGGGCGCGTATTGAAGAGCGACGATTGATAAGTGGATGGAAACGAGGGTTTTTCCTAATTCCAGCGATTACCCGAGATGCCAGTTAATTTCCATTATCAACGGATTAATTCTAACGGTTTTTTACAGAGAAAACTGTCTTGGGCCTAACTACTTGCGCTATGGATCAGGTGCATGAGCTCAGCTCTTACCCGTTCCCACCACCGTATTTGGGGAAATTCCTCCAGATCAAATACCTCACCAATTAACGGTGAGGCGACGTTAACGTCTTTGATCTGAGCTTCTTTTGCCAGCCTTATTGCGGGTTCATCCCAGGGGTGTAGCGCCAAGTCAAATTTAGACCAGCCGATCGGCACCATGACTGATGCGGCAACATCAATACTCGCCTGGACGGTCTCTTCAGGCATCATGTGAATCTGTGACCAGTCGGCGTTGTAGGCTCCGCTATCGATAAAAGCGACATCGAAAGGCCCGTATCGTTCACCAATCTCTTTGAAGGTTTCGGAATAGCCGGTATCACCGCTGAAATAGACATTGAGTGCGTCAGACGACACGATCCACGAACCCCACAACGTCGCATTGCGATCCCATAGCCCACGGCCGCTGAAATGACGCGCGGGTGCCAACGTGAACCGAACGTTTCGGTGCATCTCGCTCTCGTACCAGTCCATCTCTGTGATGGCATTAGGATCGACATCCCATCGCACCAGATGAGCTTTCACCCCAAGGGGAACAAAGAAATGCTTGACGCGGTCCGCCAGCCATCGCACGGCTTTATGGTCCAGATGATCATAGTGATCATGAGAGATCACCACGGCGTCGATTATTGGCAGGTTGTCGATCGGAATAGGATTCTCGATCGGGAAGGGACTGCCAAAGACGGGGATCGGCGAGGCTCGGTGAAACACGGGATCGGTCATGATCACAAGACCGTTCAGCTTCATGAGTAAGGTTGCATGCCCCAGCCAGACAAATTTTCCCTCTGTCAGGTCTTCAGGATGGAAAATCTCTGAAGGCAGGGGTGCGCTCGGATTCTTGTCCTCCGCCTGGAATATCCAATCCATGATCGATGTTTCGCTGCCATGGGGGATGGTTCTCACTGATGTCGGGACTGCGTTCACAAACTCACCATCTACATAGTTTGGGGAGTTTTCGATCCGCTGCAGACTCTCGGGCGATTGCCGGCCTCCAAACACCGGGGCAAAGCATCCAAATAACGCTACAGTGACGACAACCAACCCGACAGCGATGCCGATAAATTTCAGAGTCTTCAACATTAATTCAGCAAGTTAGGGTGAGACGGTACGAAGGCAATAAATCAAAGTTCGTGCCGCTTAAGTGGGCGTGAGAAAGGCATCTTCCGGGGCGGCTTCAACGGTAATGCAGATCCGGGTACCGCTCACCACCCGGGCAGAGACATGTTTTGCGCAGACAATGCCCGCATCGGGAAACTTGAGGACCGTTGGAGGCCTATCGACTTCGTCCAGAGAATAAAGCACTCCCGCAGTCTGCCCGGCCTCGACTTCCTCTCCAAGATCAACGCGGGATTCAAGAAGGCCTTCATGAGGGGCGTAGACGACGCCCTCTGATTTTCTGGCGTCCAAGTAAGTGATTTGCCCGGCCCCAGTGCCCGCTTCAGATGTTGCGATGATCCCAAGGTGGGCCAGCACGTTTCGTACGCCCTGATAGCCCACTTCGAGAGCTTCCTGGTCAATCCATCCGCCGCCAAGTTCGGTTGAGATAAACGGAACGTTGGCTGCGTGGGCAGCGGGGTCAAATCCGGTGGGTGATCCTCTGCCGTCAACAACATACATATAGGGCGCATTGAAAGCCTTGGCGAGATCAAAAGACTTCTGAAAGACAGTTGTA
>Ga0208127_1000666_pt1 | contig 17497 bp, 15 predicted proteins | sample ETNtaG_6_FD_185751 | JGI IMG/M metagenome (GOLD analysis project Ga0208127, IMG submission 185751) | Marine microbial and viral communities from oxygen minimum zone, Eastern Pacific Ocean - ETNP201306SV45 (SPAdes) (version 2) | ecosystem: Environmental > Aquatic > Marine > Oceanic ...
GTCGTCGACCGAAGTGACTGAGAGAGTCGCCAGCAGCGGCATGGTCGCCAACATGGGAATGACTGCGATGTCTTGGAAGAGCAGTACCGAAAAGGCGCTGCGGCCGCCCGAAGAATTCGTCTGCCCTTTTTCCTGCAGCGACTGCATGACGATGGCGGTCGAGGAAAGGGCCAGCGACATGCCTACTGCCAAACTCATTTGCCAGCTCAAGCCCGTCGCTATGCCAATGCCCGCGAATGCCAGCGTCGTCAGCGCCACCTGCCCGCCGCCCAGTCCGAGGATAGGCCCGCGCATGCGCCACAACAACGACGGCTGCAGCTCCAGTCCGATCAGGAAAAGCATGATCACGACCCCGAACTCGGCGAAGTGCAAGACGTCTTCTCCCTCGGACCCTACGAAGCCCAGACCAAACGGCCCGATTGCAATGCCCGCCACGAGAAAACCCAGGACTGCGCTCAGTCCGAGTTTCTTGAAAATCGAAACGCTGATAACCGCAGCGAGCAGGTAAACGAAAACGCCTATGAAAAGTGATTCATTCGACATGTCCAGTCCTTCAATAGCCAGGTTTCGTAATTGGAGAGCAATCGATCCATGTCAGCCTCATCCAAGTGCAATGCGTTGTGAACATAGAAAGGCTCGCCCCACTCCATGCCGCACAGCTTCAAGGTGCAGTGCAGTGGCCGAAGCAACTCGTCCATGCTGAACCCATTGTAGCCTTCGCGCGAATAGGACTCCTCCGCTCCACCAGTCGTCACTGCGATTTTCGCTCGGTTTCCCACCAACGCATAAGCGTCCTTTCCGTAGGCCCATCCATATTGCAATGTGATGTCGAACCATTCCTTTAAAAGCGCCGGACTTGAATACCAATAGAACGGGAACTGAAAGACGACAGTATCATGCGCTTCCAACAGCGACTGTTCGCGCTTGGCATCGACTTGAAAGTCCGGGTAAATCTCTTAAAGATCGTTCACGGTAATTTCATCCAGCGCAGCCGCTCGACGCAGCAGCCTGCTATTAACCCTCGATTTCTCCAGCGCCGGGTGGACGAACTGCAGTAGTGATGAGCCCATGACGACTCAGCTTGCCGCGCAGTCCGTGGATGACGAGCGCAAAACGCGGTTTCGGCCGCCGTTGGCCGATCCATTACTCGCTCAGCGTGTCCCGATTTGGCGACTGATTTTCCGAGTTCTCTAAAGCTGCCTATCAGACGCCCTCGAAGATTTGCTCTTAAACGCCGTTAGGACCGAGACGCGCCGCGCATCTACAAAACGGTACGTCTGCTCAGACAGGCGACGAGCGCTTCCCGTATAGGGAGACGCTAGACACCGCTACGCCAACAAGTCCTTCACCACCTTGCCATGCACGTCCGTCAGACGGAAGCGGCGGCCTTGGTAGCGGTAGGTTAGGCGTTCGTGATCGACGCCGAGCAAACTCATGACTGTCGCCTGAAAGTCATGCACATGCACAGGATCCTTGACAATATTCCAGGCAAAATCATCTGTCGCGCCATAACGGATACCAGGTTTCACGCCCCCGCCCGCCATCCAGAGACTAAACGCTCGTCCGTGGTGATCCCGTCCGTGCTTGGTCTCGTTTTCGATATTGCCTTGACCGAATACCGTACGACCGAATTCGCCGCCCCAAATGACGAGCGTATCTTCGAGCAATCCGCGTTGCTTGAGATCCTTCACCAGCGCTGCTGAGGGCTGATCCGTATCCTTGCACTGGATTTCCAATTGAGTCGGCAGGTTCCCATGCTGATCCCATCCCGCGTGCATGAGCTGGATAAAGCGAACGCCCTTCTCCGCCAAGCGGCGGGCCAGAAGACAGTTGCGAGCAAACGAACCGGGACGATGAACGTCCGGTCCATACATATCCAGAATATGCTGCGGCTCCGTAGTGATATCGGCTAGCTCGGGCACGGAAGTCTGCATTTTGAAGGCCATCTCGTACTGAGCAATCCGCGTCGCGATTTCCGGGTCCCCATAATCCTCATACTTCTTACGGTTCAAGGTTTCGAGATCCTCCAGCAAGCCCTGGCGCAAATGCCTGGGGATGCCCTTGGGATTCGAGAGATAAAGCACCGGGTCCCCTTCCCCTCGAAAACGCACGCCCTGATGCTTGGACGGAATAAATCCGCTTCCCCAATAATAATCGAAGAAAAGCTGACCGCAGGAGTTCTCACGATCTCGCGAAGTCATAGCCACGAAGGTGGGTAGATTGTCGTTCTCGCTGCCCAACCCATAAGACACCCATGCTCCCATGCTGGGGCGACCAGGAATCTGAGAACCCGTCAAAAAGAAGGTACAGGCCGGCGCGTGATTGATCGCTTCCGTGTGCATGGAGTTGACCAGGCAGATCTCATCGGCGATCTCGCCCGTGTAAGGAAGCATGGTCGACAGCTCCATACCCGATTTTCCGTATCGTTTGTATGGCTTGATCGAGGGCAAGACCGGCAGCTCCAGCTGATTCGAAGTCATCGTCGTCAAGCGCTGCCCCATGCGAACGGAGTCCGGCAGCTGCATGCCACGATGCTTAGCGAGCAACGGTTTAGGATCGAAAAGGTCTACATGCGAGGGTCCTCCGCCTTGCATCAAATAGATAACGCGCTTGGCCTTGGACGCGTTATGAGGCAGCCCCTTCAACGACCCAGCAGCGCTCCCACTATCAGTGGCTCCTGTCAGGCCTGAACTACCAAGGATGCTGGCCAAGGCAGCCCCGCCTAATCCAGTGGCGGAGCGCGAGAAGAATTGTCGGCGAGTGATTTCGAGATCGCGTTCTAAAAAGGGATTCATTTTGGGTCTATTGGGTAGCGGCGGATCTCCGAGCCGCCATTTTTCGCTTTGCGCTGTTTGGCCGCTCGGAGATCGGCCGCTACCTTTGTAATCGTATCCATCGTTTCATTCTCTCGTGAGAAATTCGTCGGTGTTGAAAATGATCTGAGCGACGTTCGCGAAGGCCGCGTATTCTTGAAGTTCGGTCTCGGGATCGACCTCATACTCGCCCACTGCCGCCAAGGCCTCGGCGTCTTCAGGATGAGACAAGTAGTGTGCGCGCGATTTTGCCAACACTGCTCTCAACGCATCGACTTCGTCCGTCTCGGGCGTTCGTCCCAGCGCCATGGTAAAGGCATATCGCAATCGCTCGTCGTCATCGTCGCCGCCACTCTTCATAATGCGTCCCGCGAACACGCGCGCTGCTTCGACGAAAGTGGGATCGTTGAGCGTGGTAAGCGCATGAAGCGGCGTATTGGTCGTGGCGATCTTTACTTGGCAAACCTGACGATTCGAGCTGTCGAACATATTGGGCGGACCGATCGTACGACGCCAAAAAGTGTAGAGACTCCGTCGATACAAGTCGCTCCCCGATGACGGCGTGTAGCTGAACTTCTCGTAACTGAATTCGTGCCACAGCCCCTCGGGCTGATAAGGATAGACCGGTTTGCCGCCGATGTCCTGTCGCAAGAGCCCGCTCACGAACAAGGCCGAATCGCGAATCAACATGGAAGGTAGACGGAAACGGGGACTGCGAGCCAGAAACCGGTTCTCCGGATCGATATCCTGCAATTCAGGACGCGTCTTCGAGCTCTGACGGTACGTCGCGCTGGTCACCATGAGCCGATGCATGCGCTTCACGTCCCATCCGGACTCCACGAACTCGGAGGCCAGCCAATCCAGCAGTTCCGGATGCGATGGCTGCTCGCCTTGCACCCCGAAGTCTTCAGCCGTTTTGACCAGGCCCGTCCCGAAGTGCTGCTGCCAGTAGCGGTTGACCGTTACCCGAGCCGTCAAGGGATTCTCAGGATCGACTAGCCATCTCGCCAAGCCCAAGCGATTAGCGGGCGAATCGTTCTTCAACGCTGGCAAGGCTTCGGGCGTTCCTGGATAAACGCGATCTCCCGGAGACTCGTAATCGCCCCGAGTCAAGATATGGGTCTCGCGAGTCTCATCGCGCTCCCCCATTATCATGACCTTAACGATGCTCTCTTCGACCTTGGTCTTACGGCTCTCCAACTTGTTGATACGCTTCTGCACCGCCATCCACTTTTCAGGAGCGGCGTTTTCGAGATAGTATCTGCGGAGCGATGGGTCCGTTCCATCCGTGCCATTCTTGGCTCCATTACGCAATAGCCGAAATCGATTGCGGTCCAATTCCTTAGGCGGATTCTCTCGCGTGTATATCTCCCACTCGATTTGGGCTGCAGCGATCTCCTTTTCGTCCTTCGCCAAAATGCTTCTCTCCGCCTTTATCTGCGAATCGATGTCCTCGCGTTCCGCGATTTGCTCATCTGACGGCAATTCGAGCACCGGCTTGGCGATGATCACGCGATTCGTGCGAATATCCGCGCGGCCGCCCTCGGGCAGGTTATTGAAGTAGGCGAAGAACCGGTAGTAGTCCTTCTGACTCAAAGCATCGTACTTGTGATCGTGACACTGAGCGCAGGCCATGGTCAGCCCTAGCCAGGTCGTAGATGTCGTATCCACTCGATCGAATACATAGTTATTGCGCTGTTCCTCCTCGATCGCCCCACCCTCGTTATTGAGCATGTGATTCCGATTGAAGCTCGTGGCGATCAACTGAGCATTCGTCGGTTCATCCAGCAGGTCGCCCGCGATTTGCTCGATCGTAAATTGATCGAAGGGCATGTTCTCATTCATCGCATTAACCACCCAATCCCGCCACGGCCAGGCGTGCCGGTCGCCATCCTGCTGGAAGCCATTCGAATCCGCATAGCGCGCCGCATCCAGCCAAGGCAGAGCCATGCGCTCGCCATAATGCGGCGACGCCATAAGACGATCCACCTGCTTCTCGTACGCATCCGGAGAATCGTCGTTGACGAATGCGGCGACTTCTTCGGGCGTGGGCGGCAAGCCAATCAAGTCCAATGAAAGACGGCGCAATAGAGTTGGCCGATCGGCTTGCGGCGACGGCTCTATACCTTCTTGCTCGAGCCGAGAAAGCACGAAGGCATCGATTGGATTGCGGACCCAGTCCGTTTGTTCCGTTTGCGGCGCGTCCGCTTGTTCAGGAGCTATGAACGCCCAGTGACCTTCGTACTCCGCGCCCTGCTCGATCCAGCGCTCGAGAATGCGACGTTGCTCATCCGTTACCACGCGACCCGAATCCGGCGGCGGCATGACGTCTTCCTCGCTCTCTTCCAAGAGCCGCAGGATCAACTCGCTTTCCGTCGGATTGCCTGGATCGATGACCTGATAGCCATCACGGTCCTTGGTCGCATCCGCAAACGAATCCAAGCGCAAATCGCCCTCTCGGGTATTCGCATCCGGTCCGTGACAAAAGAAGCAGTTCTCGGATAAGATAGAACGTACATGGGCATTGAATGTAACCGTTTCAGGGATACTTCCCTTCGGCTCGACCACTCCGCCCTTCACTCTCCCAGTCTTGGCAGGGTGAGCCACCGTCGCCAATCCGACGCCAGGCATCTTGCTTGTCGAACGTGTCGACGCAATGGGGCGGTCTGACATCGACTCCTCAATCGTTTCAGAGGTTTGATCCGTCAACCTCTCTCCATCCCGCAATGAAAGAAATACCACTCCTAAGACCAAGATCGCCGCTATCGGCCAAGCTCCCATCCGAGCAAGGCGAGCCGGAAGAGACACAATCTTTTTCTCCTTCTCAGTCTCGTTCCCATCATACAGCTTCCCTTCGATCGCTTCCGCATAGGGAAGCTCCGTTGAAATACGAACGGTATCCAAATAAATCCGCGCCGCCTCATCATTCGACCGAATCAATTCATCGAGCTCTTCCAAGGCATTTCGATCCTCGCCATCGTCCTCCAAACGACTCGTCAATAGCGCTATGCGACACGCCAATTCTTCTTCCGACATCCTAGAATCCATCTTTCCCATCCTTATTGAATCGAACTCGCCTTTACCCGCACGCACTCCAGTAGACGTTGAACAAGTCTGGCATAGGTTTTATATAGAGCCTCCCGGCTCGCTCTAAATTCACCGCTTTCGGCGATTTCGCTGACCGTCATCCCATCTCCATAGCGACGGCCCAGCAAACGCGTTTCCTTGGGCGTCAATTTCGCCAAACACTCGTCCAGCGCCACCAAGCGATCCGACTCTCGACCATCCCAGGTTCTCGCCTCTTCCATCGAGCAATCGGCGATCTGATCCAATGCCTCATCGCTCAATCGCGCGGCCGTTCGCTTGCGTCGTTCTAGATAAGCCATGGACTGCAGACGAGCAAACGCCAGCGCCCAAGGCGCAAAGGGACGGTTGGCATCATACTCCCCGAATTTCCGCCACATGGCTACCGACGCATCTTGAATGATCTCATCTACGTCCCGACATCCTGGAATCATTGAACGAACGAGCGTCCGCATCTGGCGCTCGTTGGCGATTAGCAGTCGAGCGAACAACGCTCCATCGGGGGTCGAAGACTGTGGGTCCATATAATCTAAGCGATTCGGGGAAAGGGGTGTTCCCTGATCCATTAGGAACAGCAATGCGAAACTGGACAAATATTTTCGAACACTGAATTTCCCCGTAGGAGTGGCTTTACGCCGCGATCCCAATCCGCCCCAATCGCGGCCTAAAGCCGCTCCTACGACAGAAGAGGAATCAACGGGATGCGGGCTGTGTTACCGCCCTTCCATGATGGCGCGTGGCGCCTACGTGATTTTGGAAATCAAACGATTAAAAAGTCTTCACTGGAAATCCCTCGAAGGGGGATCAACCTATCGAAGCATCATGCCAGCGCAGCGCATCATATAGACCCGCAATGCGGGTCGTATCCTGTTAAACCTCCGGCGAGCCCGCGAGCGTGTCCCAATAACACCTACTCTCGCTCACTCTCCAATTTCTTCGGCCATGAAATTTCTCAGAAATCGCGAGCTCTGCCGCAGGGCTCCTTGGGGACCTTCCAAGGTCTTCTCGTACGGCCGATCCTCAACCTCGATGCAAACCGGACCGGTATAGCCTTCTTGCCCCAGAACGCTGAAAAACTTGCCCCAGTCGATGTCGCCCAATCCCGGCAATTTGGGCGTGTGATACTCCAAAGGCGTCGCCAGTATTCCCACATCGTCCAGAGCCGCTCGATCGACGATCGCGTCCTTGGCATGAATGTGGAACAGCTTATCCGCGAACTCCCCCAGCGGCTTCAGATAATCCATCTGCATCCACAGCAAATGCGACGGATCGTAGTTCAGCCCAAACGAGTCGCTGGGTATGTCTTCGAACATGCGTCGCCAAATCGCCGGACTGATCGCTAGGTTCTTTCCCGACGGCCACTCGTCCTGGGAAAAGTACATGGGACAATTCTCGATCCCAACCCGCACGCCGTTCTCTTCCGCGCAGCGTATCAGCGGCTTCCATACTTCCAGAAAGCGAGGCCAGTTCTCGTCGACCGACTTCGCAGGGTCGCGACCAATGAAGCTATTCACCTGATTCACGCCCAGCAGAGGCGCTGCTTTGATGACGCGTTCGAGATGAGCGATCGCCACCGCCGCTTCTTCAGCGTCCGCAGTTAAGGGATTCGGATAATAGCCCAGCGCGCTGATCGTTAAACCACGCTCGTCGACCTTCGCCTTGATCGCGTCCGCTTCGTCTTGCGACAGTTCCGTCACGTCCACATGAGTCACTCCCGCATATCGCCTCTCCGCCTTGCCCACAGGCCAACACATCAACTCTACGCAGGAGAAGCCTTCCGCGGCTGCGAAGTCCAATACTTCATCCAATGTTCGATCTGCCAATATCGCGCTTACGAATCCGAGTTTCATCTATTTCCTTTCGATTGAATTCTTTATGAAGTACCTAAACGTTAATTACACGTCGACCCATCGACCTTCAGCGGCGCTTTTCACGACCGCATCGCAAACCTCGATCTCTCGGTGCCCCTCCGCAAACGTCGCAAACTCCTGCGGGCCCTTGCCTCCCCGAGCAATGCAGTCGTAGAAGGCCCTGAAGCACATCTTGAAGGTATCCGGAAAGCCTTCCGCATGGCCGCCTGAATAATCGACGAAACGTCTCGTCGATTCCGCGCTTAGCCCGGGATCCTTGAGGAGCAAAGCGTTTTCCGCGTCGCGCGAACCCATCCAAATCTGGTTCGGATTCTCGCTGTCGAATTCGAGACAGGCCTTCGATCCCGCGATTTCATAACGCAGACAATTCTTCTTGCCGGGAGTCACTTGCGAAACGAAAAGCGATCCGCGAGCGCCCTTGTCGAACTGCAAAACGAGACAGCCGATATCATCCGTCACCACATTCACGTCCTCAGTGGCGTCTACCCCACCGAGCTTGCCTGAAAACGTCTCCACTTCGCCCAGAGGTCGCTTTCGCGTCTTGTGAACCGTTTCCAGATCGGCGAACAGGCGAACCACCTTTTGACCTATGACATTCTGAACCAAGTCGATCCAGTGAGTGCCGATGTCCGCCACTGCGCGCAAAGCCCCCTGCTCTTCCGCCAGGACGCGCCAGTTGTAGTCGGTATCGTACAATAGCCAATCTTGCTGATAGCTGCCGTAAACGCTGTGAACATCGCCAATATCGCCGCGGGCCACGCGGGCCTTCGCCTCAAGATTAAGCGGGTAGAATCGAATATTGTAATTCACGCCCGTCACCCGATCCGTTTCTTCCGCCAAACGAGCCAGTTCCGAGGACTCTTCAGTCGTCATGGCCAAAGGCTTTTCGCACATCACGTGCTTGCCCGCCTTAAGGGCATCCACCGTTTGCGGATAGTGCAAGCGGTTGGGCGTCGTGATGTGCACCGCATCGACCTCATCATCCGCGATCAAAGCCTCCCAACTGTCATAGGCCTTGGGAATTTCCAATCGCTCCGAGGCAGCTCTCGACTTCTCAGGAGTAGAACCCTGAATGCCGATCAACTCGACGCCCGACAAACGCTTCAAGGCCTCGGCATGCACGGCCCCCATAAATCCGGTTCCTGTAATGGCTACTTTCATTTCTTTTCTAAAACGCGTTTGGGATCGCCCTCGAAACCAGCGTTCGCGAATCCGCCTCCCACGACCCCTTCCTCAATCGTGCTCAGATCCGGCGAAGCGTCGAGCGCGACCACAGCAGTGTCCTGATCCACCGATCGATCCTTTGGGCGATATCCAAGCCGATGGGCATTTCGATTGTCGAAAAAACGCGGCTCGGGCGTATCCGAAATTCCATAGACAATTTCGTGACCGAGTTCCGGATAGGTAAAGCCGATCTCTACCAGCTGCAAAAGATCCCTAGGACTGATCCACGTCCGCAGCCGCCGTTCCTTGCTTAAGTCATTCCCCACATATCCAATCCGGATCGAAAGCGTATCTATCGCGTAGTTATCAGCGTAATACGATGCGAGACCCTCCCCATAGACCTTCGCCACCGCGTAGTCGGTATTAGGGCGCAAAGGAGCCAAGTGATCCACCGCCTTGCCTCGCGGCGTGAACCCCACCACATGATGCGAGCTAGCGAAGACAATCCGACTGATCCCACTCAGACGCGCGGCCTCGAATATATTGCGCGTTCCGATGATGTTCGCGCTCACATTGAGATCGTGATCGAACCCCGAACCTACCATGCCGCCAAGATGGAATATCCCGTCCACACCCTTCATCGAATCGGATACCGCATCAAAGTCGCTTAAGTCGCATTGAATATACGATTCATTCTCAGCCAACCCGTCGACGGGAGCAATGTCGCTCACGAACAAGCTCTCCACCTTTTCTCTCAATAGCGGACGCATCGCTTGGCCCACGATTCCCGCCGCGCCGGTCAACAATACTCGATTCGGAAAACTCATGCTTCTATATCCCGAATGCGCAGCTCTACGGACGAGCGACCCCCACTGCCCGTTCGATTGTGCAGCTGATACTTATCGCCACGGTAGTTAAGCTTCTGATACCACAAAGCCTCATCGCCATCGACAAACCCAGTCCCTTCTACCTTCAGGGCCACGCTTGGAGGATTCATGCCCATTCGACTCAGCATATCATCGTTCATCAACGCCGCTTCGATCGTATGATTCTCACCCGACATCGTCAGACCGTATTTTTCTTCCAGCATTCGATAGAAAGACGCGCTCACGTCCTCCTCGCTCAACTTTGGAGCCAGGACCTCGCGCACCCATCTTGTTTCGTGGATCATGGGAACTCCATCGGCTAAGCGAAGCCGCTCCAGAAAGACGATCGATTCGCGTTTGTTAGGCGAAAGACCCAACCCTTCCAATACCTCCATTGGCAGGTCGCCACTGTCGAGTCGTTCGAATCGCAGGACCTTCGTCGAGGGGTCTCGACCTTGCTTCCGAGCATGAGCCGTGAAGCTTTCCATCCCATCGAGCGACGCGAATAAAGTCCTGCGCTGAATCACGCGCGTTCCAATGCCGCGCTTCAACTCGAGAAAGCCCTCCGCGATCAGGGTCGCAATCGACTTATTCGCCGTCGCTCGGCTAACGTCGTAGCGTTCCGACAGTTCACGTTCCGAAGGAAAGCGATCCCCACTCGCGAATTCGCCGGATATAATGGCTTCGCGACAAACCGCAGCCAACTGCAGATGCACCGGCTCCTGAACCAACGATTGCCGCGGCAATCGACCTAGCGAATCATCTTTAGTCAGGGCATTCTTCATTGGGGCAGAACCAGTGGCCTAGCCACCTAGCCACCAATGGCAAGCTCAATAAGGTTCTCACGCGAAGCCGCTAAGGCGCAAAGATAACATAAAAGATCAACAGGATGCGGCCCACACTGCGGTCCTCGCATGATGGCGCTAGCCGCCTGCATGATGTTAGGGACTTTCTAGAAAACTCCAGGTAGGGACGACTTGCCAAGTCGTCCGCCGCCAAACCTCCAAATTCGGACGACTGAGCCAGTCGTCCCTACCTAACAAGTCGATTTACGCGACCTTCCCACATCATGCCAGCGCAGCGCATCATGTAGACCCGGAAAGAGCATGGGCGTCACCTTATCCCGAGACAATGGATTCACTGCCACAAAGAGGCGCGAAAAGACTAGGCACTGAATCTGGTTTTTGTGATTTTTGCGCCTCTTTGCGGCTATCGAAAGTTAAGTTGACGAGTATCCGCACTGCGGGGCGTATCCGGTTGAATAGCCTCCCCTTTGCGATTTAGCGTCTTGGCGTGAGTTTAAGTCAACTCCCCCTACCAATTCGTAATCGACCCGTCGCCCCGATGAAACTCCGGATGATCGTACTTGGAAGGCTCATCTATGACGTTGACCAATTCGACGTTATCTGGATTGAAGTCGACCCCTAGGCCTGGACTCTCATTTGGCCACAATTTACCATCCTTGAACTTGATGTAGTCCCCGTTCAGATACGGAATGTCTTGCTTTCCATCGCGTGTGAGTTCCGCCATAGCAAACCCCGAGCTGGAAGCTAAGACGTGCACCAAGGCCGCCGTCGAAATCGGTCCCGTGAAATGCGGGATCATGCCCACGTAGTGCGTTTCGCAAATGGCGGCGATCTTCTTCATCTCGGTAATGCCGCCGACATTGGGCAAGGTCACCCGCGCGTGATCGATCAAATTCTCCTCCACAAGTTCATTGAGATCCCAACGATCTCCAAAGTGCTCCCCTACCGCGATAGGCACGTTGATACGATCCCGCAACGCCCGATAGACACCTGGATTTTCCGAGCGTATCAAATCCTCAACGAAGACCGGCTTGAGATGCTCGATCATGTTGGCCATAATCACCGCCTCCGCCGTATCGAAACGTGTGTGGAAATCCGTGCACCATTGGCCGCGCTCGCCCACGCCTTCGCGCACCTTTTCGTAGAAGCGCAGATTCTCGTCCAGAAATCGATGCGAGTCGAATATCGGTCCATCGGATACAGTACCCACGCGATAGGCATAGAAGCCAGCTTCCATACATGCTCTCGCCGTCGCCTGGACCGAACCTTGATCCGGGAAACCGGTCGAGTAGCAGGGAACGTAGTCGCGAGTCAGTCCGCCTAGAAGTTCATAGATAGGCGTCTCGTAGTACTTGCCCTTGATATCCCACAAAGCCATGTCCAAACCGCCCATGGCGTGCAGTCGCTCGCGTCCGGATGGATAAAAGTACTGGCGATACACGCGCTGCCAGAGATGCTCGATACGAAACGGATCGCGGCCGATCAGCATCTCCGCGCAGTTCTGGATCATGTCGAGCGATCCGCCCTCGCCGATGCCTGTCAGTCCCGCATCGGTCTCCACGACCACGATGTCCCGCGATTGAGCCAAGGTCGGCTTGATGTAGTTGGGATCTCGATAATGGCTGATCTTGGTAATCTTGACGCCCGACTTAGTATTGCCCTTCAAAATAGCGGGAGCCGCCATCAAAGCGCCGGCGCCAAAGAGTCCTCGCTTGAGAAAATTTCTCCTGGGGTAATTCATGAGAAAAGGCATTAAGCGATTCCCCATCAAAGCGAAAGCGAAAAGAGCAAATCGATTCGGCCGTCGACGCACTAAATCATTGCCACCCCACTGGCCCTCTGCCCCAATTCTCTCCAATAATCAGCTACACGCCAACCGCTAATAGCCAATCGCTACTCAATGAAACTCGGAATTATTGGAACGGGCTGGGTCACCGGCCTCCACCTCGACGCCCTCAAAACCATCGAAGGCGTGGAAGTCGCCGCCATCGCTGGACGCAATCAAGCGCGGGCCAAGGAACTGGCCGAACCCTGGAAGGCCCATACTTACGAAACGCCGCTCGCGATGCTGGAAAAGGAATCGCTCGATGCCGCATTTATCCTGCTGCCGCCGCACTTGCATGGCGATCTCGAGCGAGCCTGCGCCGAACACGTCAAAGGCTTGCTCATCGAAAAGCCCATCAGCCAATCGCTGGAAACCGCGCTCGAAATCAACGAGACCTTTAAGAAAGCAGGCACTATCGTATCGGTCGCCTACCAGAATCGCTACCGCCAATCCGCGCAAACCGCTCATCGTCTGTTTTCGGGCGATCAAGGGATTCTCGCTCACGGCTGGTGGACGACTCAGATGCCTCCGCCTCCTTGGTGGCGCAACTTCGACCAATCTGGCGGGCAGTTCGTCGAACAATGTACCCACTTGCTGGATATTTGCCGCTATACGATGGGCGATGTCGAGGAAGTCAGTTCATACGCAACACGGGGATTCATGAACGAAGTTCCTAATTTCTCCGTAGACGACGCCATGGTAGTCAACGCTCGCTTCGCTTCCGGAGCGCTGGCGTCTTTTACCACCGGTTGCTTCCCAGTCGAAGATCACAAGGAAACGCCGGGCGGCGGCATTGGACTCAGCCTTTCCTCACGACGCCATCGAATCGTCATGAGCGGATGGGGATTCGAAGCTACAGTCGACTCGATCGACGAGGAAAGAACCCACATCCCTACTCAAGAAGATATTTTCGCAATACAGGACCAAATCTTTCTCGATGCCGTCTCTAGCGGTGACAGCTCGAAGATTCTCTCCAGCTACGACGATGCCCTCAAAACGCTCGCCGCTACCCTAGCCGCCAACGAATCCGCCCGCCAACAAGACGGCGCTCCCGTTAAGGTCGCTTATTGAGGCGTCCGTTTCTTGCTACCGCCCGCCAACTACAATTCTAGAGCCATCGACAATGAAGGCGTGTGAAGCGCACGCATGTCTAGAGCTTCCGTTTTAATGGCCTCAAGGTGCCTCTTCATCCTCCGGTTGATATCTTCCAATATCGAACCCGGAGCGGCTTCGCCTGGCTGCAAAGGCAACAGTTCGTCATGACGAATTTTCAATTTTAGACTCATTATGAGCCGCATGGCTTCCGACCAACTCATATCAGGAAAAACGACCTCAGCGAGCTCCTTTCTCAGGGCGAATTTCATATCGACGCGCATGCTATCGCTCACCCACTGAGACTGACCGCTTGACGCGATCAGACTTTCGACTACGCGATCCAGAAATCCCACTTTATCTAGGAAGTTCGCCAATTTGCCCGCGTTTTCATCGCCAAGCGACTCTCCCGAATTGTCTGAATCGAAGGGAAGACGGACCCCTTCGAAGAAAATAGGACGTGCAGCGATCAAGGTGGTTTTTCCCAGTTCGTCGAGCTCGCCCCGAAAGACCGATTCGAACATCTTGGTCGACGATCTTTCCTGAATACTCGATTCACCCACCATATTTGAGGAAGGAGCGGAGATCGTCGCGCTAGTAGTGTTTACAATCATTATCGTCAGTGCCTAGTTTTCGATATCAGTGGGCAGATTTTTCTAACGTTTCCCTACAAAGCACTTCCCATACCAGGTATTCCCCAATCAATGGGCGCATGATCTCCATTGGCTAGCAGAGCTGCCAATGTAACTCCCGTCTACCCCCACGGAGTAATATCTACAAGCATGCCCGAGTCTTCTTCCCAGAAACGCGTTCCCGACGATCGCTTCATTACCGCCTTCACCGAATCGCAGTCCGCCCTCCGCGGCTATTGCGCCGCGTCCATCGGCAACGCCGAAGACAGCCGAGACGTATTCCAAAAGGTTTGCCTCGTCCTCTGGAAAAAAGCCGACGTTTGGGATCCCGATACCTCCTTTCTCAAATGGGCCTTCGCCGTCGCTCGCTTCGAGGTCCTGGCCTACGTACGCGACCGCAGCCGTGACCGACTCGTGTTCGACGACGACATCGTGCTTGCTATGGCAGGAACTTCGGAACGTTTGGCCGAGCATCAAAGCGAACGCTACGACGCTCTCGAGATTTGCCTATCGAAGCTCAAGCCCGAGCACCGCGAAACCCTAGCCGACCATTACGTCAAAGGCTACAGCCTCAAGGAAATCGCCAATTTGCAAAATCGCGGTCACAGCGCCGTGAAAGTCATGGTCATGCGTCTGCGACAAACGCTTGGCAAGTGCATCGAAAAACAACTTGTAGGAACCGCATAGCAATATGGATACGAACGCATCGCCACAGGATCCGGAAAGCGCTCAATTTCGCCGCATCGCAGAATTGCTTCAGGAAGCGCACGATCAAGGCCAGAGCTTCTCAGACGAACGCCGAGCCGAACTGAATGAGCTGCTCCGAGGTAACGAGGAGAATCAAGCCTTCGCGGCCCAGTACTTGCTCGACAGCCAGTCCATCAAGGAACTGCTCGCCGCCGATGAAATCTCGGCCCTCTCTAAAGGCAGCGCTCCAAAACATTCGACGACTGCGCCCATCTTTTTTCCTCGCCGCCTTTTCTCGACGCTCGTTACGGCAGCATCCGTCGCCTTTGCAGGCTTGCTCGCATTCGCTTGGATGAGTCGAGCCCCTATTGCGATCATTCAAGATGAAGCGGATGCCATCTTCGCCGACGGCGCCGCGCCCGAAGAGGGCGAACTCGACAGCGCAGCCTACTCCCTCGTTACAGGTCTCATATCGATCGAATTTCGAAACGGAGTCACAATGACTGTAACGGCGCCCGCCGACTTCGAAGTGATCGACGAGTATCACGTTCGATTGAACAAAGGCAGCGTTCGAGCCATGGCCCCCGAAAGCGGTCACGGGTTCATCATAGAAACGCCTGACGCCGATATCCAAGACTTGGGTACGGAGTTTGGCGTATCGGTCGACAGCGACTCCGGCCACAGCGAAGTTCATGTTTTTGATGGACGGGTAGACGTCAAAAATCGCGGCGAACGCGATGCCATCGCCTCTTTGGAACTCGGCGACTCCGCCCGCATCCTGAAAGGCAAAGTCGATACCAACATCCTCGCTAAGCCCGAACACTTCCTTTCGCCCGCAGACGTCAGCCATTCGCGTTGGCAGAAAACAAGCGAAGCGATTCGCCAGGACGAAAACCTCGTCTTCTATTATGGATTCAACGAGATCCCGGGCAACGATCGCCTGCTGAAGGACGAAGCCTTCCACGGCGACTCCGTCGATGGCGTAATTTCGGGAGCTCGATGGGTAAGCGGCCGCTGGCCTAATAAAGACGCGTTGCTCTTCGACGAAAAAGGCGACAGCGTAGCCTTCGACATTCCCAAGGAACTGAAGCAGCTGACCTTCGCCGCCTGGGTAAAGGTCGACCGCTTCGACGAGCCGCTAACCGCCGTAATGAATTCCATGGCCTGGAAGCCGGGTTCCATGCACCTGCAAATCTCCCGCAGCGGCGACTACATGATGCCCGGCATCTATAAGCGCATTGCGAGAGAGAAGTCCGACGCGACCATTCCCCGGGGCCAATGGACACTGCTCGTCGCTACCGTCGATACCGAAACGTCATTCAGCCGGTCCTATGTAAACGGAAAACTCTCGATCAACGAAACGCTTCCCCCAGAAGCGACTGTCGATCCAGGTCCCTTCCTCCTCGGTTCCTTTCGCGAAACGATCGACGGCGAACGCATCCGCGGCTTCCGCGGCCGCATAGACGAAGTCATCCTCTGGAATCGCGTTCTCACCGATAAGGAAATCCGCCGACTTTACTTCCGCGGACGCCCCCAAGCGCGAATCGACAACGATTCTTGATAGCGGCGTTCCCCTGTATATTCTTCCTTTCCGTGAACAGATCGCTCTTCCTCTTTCCGTTTCTCGCATTCTCGCTCTCGCTTTCTCACTCTCAGACCCCAAACGTCTTATTCATCGCTGTCGATGACATGCGAATGAACATCGGCTGCTACGGCGATCCGATCGCGGTCACCCCCAACATCGATCGGCTTGCATCGCGCGGCATGCGCTTCGATCGAGCCTATTGCCAGTTCGCTAGCTGCAACGCGTCGCGAGCCTCTCTCCTGACAGGGCAACGTCCGGATACAATCTCCGTATGGAAGTTGAATACGAACTTTCGCGATACAGCCCCCAATGCCGTCACCTTGCCCGAACATTTCAAACGAGGCGGCTACCACGCCGAAGCCATCGGCAAAGTGCTTCACAACTACTACGACGCTCTCCGCGACAATGATCGTTCCTGGTCCGTTCCCGCCCGCTACGACAAAGTCAACCACTTCCGCGACTACGGGTTGGAGGAAAACCTTCCCGCTCCTGGCAAACTCAAGAAGACCATAGTAGCGGAAAATGCAGACGTCCCCGACGATGCCTATGCCGATGGAATCATTGCTCAAGATGCCGTTGAAACGATTCGCGAGCTGGCCACCAAAGAGCAGCCCTTTTTCCTAGCCGTCGGATTCCTCAAACCTCATTCTCCCTACAATGCGCCGAAAAAGTATTGGGATCTCTACGACAGAACCGATATGAAGGCTCTGGGTTCGACTGACCGACCCGTTGGCGTTCCTGAATCGAACTGGTGGCCATTCAGAGAAATTCGGACCTTCGCGGATATTCCAAATGACGGTCCTATCTCCAAAGAAACCGAAGCGCATATGCGTCATGGCTACTACGCCGCCACAAGCTACGCCGATGCGAATATTGGCAAACTGCTAGATGCTCTCGACGAATCCGGCCTAACCGAAAACACCATTATCGTCCTGTGGTCGGACCATGGATACCACCTCGGCGAAAATGCTCATTGGGCCAAAGTAACCGTAAGAGAGCTGGATGCCAGGATTCCATTGATCGTCTCTGTTCCCAACGAGCAGCCAGGCTCTACTCAGGCTATCGTTGAAAG
>Ga0208127_1000667_pt1 | contig 17493 bp, 17 predicted proteins | sample ETNtaG_6_FD_185751 | JGI IMG/M metagenome (GOLD analysis project Ga0208127, IMG submission 185751) | Marine microbial and viral communities from oxygen minimum zone, Eastern Pacific Ocean - ETNP201306SV45 (SPAdes) (version 2) | ecosystem: Environmental > Aquatic > Marine > Oceanic ...
CGTTGATCATTGATGCACTTTACGAAGTGACGCGCACAGATGATCGCATCATCCGCGCCGTTGGATTGCCAAAATTGGATGGTGGTGACCTGATCGAGATCACATTGGATGCAGCACCCCTGCAGCATGCGATGCGGGACTATGGTCTGCGGATTTTATGGTTGTCCGCGATTATTTCAATTTTCACCGCGGTGCTTTTGAACCTTGTGGTGCGCTTGTTGATCGTACGGCCAATCGCATATCTGGGCCGTTCGATGCGTGAATATGAAAAAGCGCCGCAGGATGTGCGTCGGATTATTCAACCGCGTGCAAGTGTGATTGAATTACACGAAGCTGAAATCACCCTCGCCAGCTTGCAGTCTGAGTTATCGGCCGCTCTGCGTCAGAGGCAGCGTTTGGCGCAGTTGGGCGAGGCTGTCGCCAAGGTCAGTCATGATTTACGGAATATTTTGTCTACGGTTCAATTATTGTCTGATCGTCTGGAAGAAAGCGATGATCCAGCGGTCAAGCGTTTGGCACCCAAACTGGTGCGTTCCGTTTCGCGCGCTGTCGCACTTAGTGAAAATACCTTGGCATTCGGATGCGCCGATGAACCCACACCGCAGCTGCAACGTTTTTGCGTGGGTGACATTATTGACGAAGTGGTAACCCAAGAAACACTTGCCCTTGAGAACGCGAACCAAATTCAATTTCAGGTAACCTGCAATGTGGAAGAGGTCCGTGCAGACCCCGAACAACTGTATCGCGTTTTGCAAAACTTGGTCCGCAATGCGCGTCAGGCGTTTGGCGCATCGCACGGGCAGATTGATATTGTCGTAGGCGAAGACGAGGCCAACTGGACGATCACAATTCGCGATAACGGTCCGGGATTACCTCGGAAAGCAGTTGAGCACCTCTTTCACCCGTTCAATGGAGGGACCAAGCGCGAGGGCAGTGGACTGGGTTTGGCGATCGCGCACGAGTTGGTTGTTGGGCACGGTGGTACGCTTGAGCTACAGGATAACTCTGAAAATGGCGCGTGCTTTCAAATCACTTTGCCCAAAGGGGAAATTTAGCACGGCGCGGCCTTTGAGTTTTTTGCCAAATTTTACATTTTTGCCCTTGCAAAGCCAACCGCAACCAATTAGTTCACAGCTCCACGGACCGATAGCTCAGCTGGATAGAGTACTTGACTACGAATCAAGGGGTCGGGGGTTCGAATCCTCCTCGGTCCGCCACTTCTCATTAAATTATTATTTAATAACAATGAGATAACTGGATATGGTATTTTTCGCCCCCACATTCGCCCCCACAAATCTTGAAGTTATTAAAGTTTTGTGGCACTTCCGCCCGCACCTGCGCAGCGTCGCGCCAAATCGCGTCTTCCCCTCGCGCCTGCGCGCGACACGGTGCTTTGATGTGCTTTGGATCGCCTCGCGCGTGCGTGCGCGACTTGCGTTTTTATTCCACTTTATCAGGAGTAGGGGACAGGTGGCGCATATATATCGATAGGACGGTGGATAAGGCGAGTTTTGTCATTTTTGTCATGAAGCAAGCCTTGATTGTCTGGATCCATAAACGTTGACAGCAGACAAATACGCCGTTGTATTTGGTAAATTCTACCCGGTATTAGAGTTCTCTGCTGCCTAGTCGAGACGCTGAAAGCAGCGCAAGTGTTGCGATAATTGCACCCCAGATTACCCACTGCACATTGGTCATTATCAATAAGGCGAGAGCCAACCTGGTTACGATTCCAATCCACGAAAGCCTCTGTCTGCCATAGCCAGCAAGCGCGCTGGAAAGCAGATAAAGTGCCAATACGATCCGCCCAAGCAGAAGTCCAAGCGCCACGAAGCTGACGGACCCGTCATATCTGGGAAGGTATGGATCTGGTGCGCCTGCTGCTGCATTTGGATTAATCTGCGCGGCTTCAATAAGGAGGATTTCCGGGTATAGCGCAAAGATGAATGGAATGATGAATATCACGATGCCGGACTTCATGGCAGAGAACCCTGTGGCCATGGGCTCGCCCTTTGTGATGGAAGCTGCCGCAAACGCTGCCAAAGCCACCGGCGGGGTGATTGCGCTCGCCACTGCGAAATAAAAGATGAACATGTGTGCTGTGAATGTGGCGATTCCAAGCCCGGCCAGAACTGGACCTAACAGAAGGGCCACGTTGATATAAGCAGGGACGGCGGGCATCCCCATGCCGAGTAAAATCGCAATTAACATCGTTACAAGGAGCGCGATCAGCTGGAAGAAAACCGAAGCACCGCCGCCCAAGTCCAGAGACTCCAGCCAGCCCAGGACATCGAGCGCGATAAATGTCGGCAGACCGGTGAACTGCAAGCAGAAATCGATGATCGAAACGGCGAGGAACATCAAGTAGAGAGTTGCCACGAGGATGCCTGCATCGGAGAGCGCTACCAACACTTTTTGGGGCTTGGCTCGTACTTCAGGATCAACAAACAACAAACCAATAAGCAAGACTACGGCCCACCATCCTGCGCTACCTGCATCTCCAGCCGCGTTGTAAATGAGTTGCTGGAACCATGATAGGCTTGTTGCCTTGCAATCTCCGTCTATGAAGGTTTGCTCAGCCCCCAGGAGGCCGCCAAGTATTCCGCAGCCCACTACGTCTTTGCGTGTTAGTAGAAGAACAAGAATCAACAAAATTGGCCCGAAAATCATAAATAAGTTCAGTATGTCCTGACGGGTTAGGTGCATCTCTTCGGTGAGCTCGCCAATTGGCGTAATGTTCTGCTTTCTGGCCTGGAACACCACAGAAAGGGACAGACACAAAAAATACGCCAAAGCAGGAATAAGGGCGGCGATGATCACTTCAGAATAGGGCACCACGGTGAGAGCCGAGAGCACGAACGCAGCGACACCCATCACGGGAGGCATGATAGAACCTCCTGATGAGGCCGAGGCCTCTACGCCTCCAGCGAAGACCTTGGAGAAACCCCGCTTAAGCATCATCGGAATCGTTAGAACACCGGTGGACAGCACGTTGACGATGGGTCCGCCAGATATCGTGCCGAACATTGCCGAGGAGACGATCGCCGCGTGTGCTGGGCCACCTGCCAAACGCCGCGTCCACCGAAATGCCAATTTGATGAGGGATTGCCCACCTGCTGAGGCTCCAAAAAGTGAACCGAGCACAAGATATGGGAAAATCGTGTTCAGCATGATATTCATGAATCGCCCCAGAATTCCTGAGGCGTTATTGACAAGGATATCGTGCACCTTGGGGCGTCCGTCCACCAGCATCCGAGGTTCGCCGCCAAGCTTTGTCATCAGGTATTTGTTTATGTCTTCTGGGCCGTGGAAGTACCATACCAACACCGTTCCTATTGTATATATCACAACGATTAGCGCTACTATCACAATAGGAAGTCCCCAAACCTTGATATTATAAGCCAGGAAAACAACGATTGCGAGACTCACTATGGCTACCAACCAACCTCCAGTGGTCGCGACACAACTCGGGTCATCGACTGTCACAGGCTCGGGTAACCCGAGTGAGACCGCCAGGGCCTTTTCGTTCTTCAGCGCCTCAGCGATTAGACGGGCACGTTCTCCAGTAATCTGATCGATTAGGCAAATCGACTCTATCTCGATCATGTAGGTCAGTGAAATACCGAATGCGGCAACCACGAGCGCAACGTCCATGGCCAAACCAAGCCTGCGCCGCGCGGGAGACTTCCCGCGCCAGCCCCGCCATATCGAGTGCTTTATGGCGACGCACAACATCATTAAGCTGAAAGCAATCGGGTACAACCATTCGATGGGAAATTTCCGGATCGAAAACCAATCGAGTCCAACCAGTTCTCTTATTCCGTTATCGAGGCCCGGAATGCCGGGCATCGTGTTCGCAAGGCCAAGGATTACAATAGTCAAAGAAACTGAGACAAGGAAATGCGACGCGATATCTTTCTGTCGTCTCGGTTCGGTCTCTGCTGCGCCCATTGGATTGTCCTCCTGGCAAAACTATAGTCCAACCCCGCTGCTTAGAATCTTAAGGCTTTGCGCAATCGGGGATCGTGTGGCCTGCCTCTTCCCACGCACGGATAGCACCGGGATGGTACTGAATTGGCACAGCGCTGCAGAGGCCAGTCTTGCTAGGGTCAGTCTCGCCCAACCAAACGTTTGACATGAACGGAGTTCGTGCCATTACAGTGTCAAGCGAGGAAAGGAAGGCCTTCGTCAGTTGATAAGCTGTCTCCTCATCCATCGACTTGTTAACCAACTCGCCTCCAATCTCGCCGATACCGCGAAAAAACTCGTCTTCAGAGACGATATTTATGTTTGGCCCGAGTAGACCTTTCTTGGGAAAGACCACACCAACTGACCCAGGCGCTTTGATAAAATTTTGCGCCGCGTCGCTTTCATAGACGTCCTTTGGGAGAGAAAAGACAACCATGTCGCCTGACGCCGCTGCTTGTGCTAAACGACCGTCTGGGAAGTTTGCGGGGATGGCATGTGCGTCAGCTGACCCATCGGTCATTGTCTTAACCGCTTGGCCCCAATTTACTTGAATACCGGTGTAGCCTACACCGTCGTCTAGCCCGGTAGCGATTTTGATGACGCCACGCGCACGAGTAAGAGCTGCTCCGCGAGGGGGCCCATTAAAGATCGTTGCACCTTTGATCGCATCCCAACCACCAAAGTTACGGCTTTCGAATGCAGATAGGGCGGTTACTCCGAGCCGGTAGGTGTAGAGGACTGACAAGTTGTCCGCGAGCCTGGTACCGTCCTCCGCTCCGACCGCCGAATATGGTCCAGCACCGCGGGACAAGAGGAATGTCAAAATGAACGGTGCCGAAGCAATATCGGTACTGCCCTCTGCAACGTTCTTAACCGAGTTTGTTAGTGTTTGGCCGGTAGCCACTTGAATGTTTGCAACTTCTGCTGCCGCAGTCGCTTCTGCAAGGCCGATCATCGTGTTGCCTGGCACACTTACTAGGGCCGCGGTCTCAGCTGTCAGGTTGGTTTGGGCAAGGCTCATACTTGCGGCGAGTAAACCCCCCGACAGGCCCGAAATGAGAGACGTCAATCTAAACATATTTTCCTCCAGTTTTAGTTGTCCCGTGTTTTGCTTCTAGTGTCGTTCTTTGCTTAACAAGTGACAAAATCTCAGATCGACTTTTATCTGTATAATAATTAATTATCTTTTTACAATTTAATTTAGTTATGGTTAGTTTTCTCTATGAGCAATCGCGACGGCTTTCTCGATCTGAAATTCTGGTGGCGACATCGCGTAGATTTTCGATAAGTGGATCAAGCAAAGGTGAAGGTGGCACATGCTTGAGGCGCAGCACATTCAATTTGCGGCTGCTGGTGGGACCAAGTAGTTTCAGTCTCTTCAAAATGCCGGCATCCGACTCCGGAGCAAATGCGTGCGAAGGCATGAGGCTGACCCGTTTAGAATACTGAATGATTAACTTCAACGCGTGTAAGCTAGTGCAGGTCCAAGTTCGGGATGGAATATTTTCACCGGAAGCAATAAATATTGAGTCGACATAGCTGCGAATTACGTTACCAGATGAAGGCAGCACCCAATCATGCTCCAGAAGCTCGGAAAACGAAATATCATCTCTTTCCCAGAGCTTGCTTGCCCTTCCGATCACTGCGTCAAGAGGCAGGTCTATCAGATGCGATCCAACTATATCTGGTTGGCGTTCTCCTACCATCATGCCGCCAACTATAATATCAACCTCGCCAGCGAGAAGTAACTCCAAGAGTTGGTCATCGAAACCCTCAATAATGGAAACCCGAATCCTCGCGTTCTCCTCATCCATCCGCCTTAGTGCACGTGGTAGGAGTTCAATTAGGCTGATTGGCGTTGCCCCGATCACCAGCGTACCACCTTCACCGATTTTCGCCAACTCGATTTCGAGAGACGCCCTGTCCAGAACTGCATCAATTGCTTTTGCGTGGCGCAAAAGCAGTTTGCCAAAGGTGTTCAATCTGGCCCCAAATCTGCCGCGATCGATGAGCTGGGTGCCTAGTTGCCGTTCAAGTATGATGATTTTGTTTGTGAGCGCTGGCTGCGATATGCCTTCTTCTTCTGCGGCACGAATGAAAGTCCCGTGGTCATCGATGGCCTGAAGGTAGCGTAGATATCGCGGGTCGACTTTCATAACTAAATCCAATCATAAGTCTATAAACTATTATTTGACTGATGGGTTACATGCTGTCAACTTTTTTGGGACTCAGAAATAGGTTTACATCAGGGAGGGTACCATGAAAACAATTTCGACTGCATTGATTACAGCAATTGCAATTCAGTTGGGCAGCGCATCCATTACACAGGCCGAAACGCTTAAGATTTCCACATTCCTGCCTCCGCAACACGCTTTCAATCGCGCTTTGCGCGCTTGGGGTGAAGAACTCTCGGAAAAGAGCGAGGGCGATCTTACGGTTGAGATCTTTCCAGCCGGGCAACTTGGACCGCCGCCGCGTCAATTCGATCTCGTTCGCAGCGGCGGTGCTGACGTATCGGTAGTACTTCACGGCGCCACGCCGGGACGGTTCCCTCTGAGCGAGTTGGCAGGTCTGCCGCTGGTTGCACCTTCTGCCGGGTCCGAAAGTGCGACAACTTCACGTCGCCTAACCGAGCTGGCGCAAGAGTACCTCGCAGATGAACATGCTGGAACGCGTGTTCTTTGGATGGCCGTCACGCCTCCGTTGATGTTCCATGTTCATGGTTTCAAGCCGCAGGACCTTTCAAATTTTGAAGGAAAACGTATTCGGTACGCTGGAGCAGTGTGGCAAAAAGTTATTGAAGCCTTGGGCGCTTCGCCTGTGCCCGTCCCGCCGGCTGAGACTGCTGATGCGATGGGAAAAGGTATTGTCGACGGTGCAACTTTTCCATTTGAAGCAACGATACCCTTCGATCTGGCGCCGGTTTCGGAGTACACGCTGACACCAGGTATTGCGGGTGCGACATTCTCAGTCATCATTGGGGATCACGCCTACTTGCGACTGAGCGACGAGCATAAAGCCTTGATTGATGAGACCACCGGCCCAGACCGAGCTGCAGACTTCGGCGCGCTTTGGGATGAAGGAGAAGTGCGTGGACGAGCCTATATGGAAGAGGGTGGCGTAGAGGTCGTCGCGCTTAACGAGGTGGCGCTTGAGCAACTGCGCGCCAAGTTATACGGTGTTGTCTCGAATTTCATACAGGACGCTGACGCCAAGGGTATTCCTGCCTCAGCTTTCGTCGACGCATATAGTAAGTAACGCGGATCAGCGAGCGGGCAATGCGCTATATTTAAAAACAACATGGATAAAATAGAACGGACATTACAATTCGTCTCTTCAATTGCGTTGGTGGCAATGATGATTGTTGTTGTCACTGACGTCACCCTCCGCTTCGTATTCAACACACCAGTTAGAGGTGCCTATGACATTGTGAGTTTTGCGCTCTTGATCATGGTGTTCTTCGGGATCGGTCCGGTGATCGTCGCTGGCAAGGAGATTGTCATGGACCTGTTCGATCATATTCTACCTAGTCCAGCGCTGAAAGGGCTTCGGATCATTTCTGCGATTGGCACGTTGGCGGTTTTCCTGTTCATAAGCTGGTCCATGATCGGTCCAGCGGTAAACGCTTGGCGTTATGGTGACCGCTCCCTCGAATTGAACTTACCGGTCTGGATGCTCTGGGTCTGCGCCTTAACCGGATTGGTTGGAATTCTGATCTCGGCGTTTGCAGCTTTGATCTCCGTGATCGCAAGTGATACCCAACCACCTTCCCCAAATGATGCACAGAGAGCTCTATGACAGATTTTACCCTTGGTTTGACTGGTATTTTGCTCATGCTGGTGATGCTCGCATTGCGCCAACCGGTTTGGCTGGCCCTAGCGCTGTGCGGACTTGTGGGCAATTCGATCCTGAATTCGGTCTCAATGACCCATTTCCTCGCAGGGACCAGCACATTCGATGTCGCTTCGGGCTACCCACTCTCGGTTATTCCGCTGTTCGTTCTGATGGGTGAAATTGCATCAAGTTCACGTATGTCGCGCGAGTTGTTCCAAGCCGCGAGAGTTGCCCTGTCTGGGTTGAGAGGCGGGCTTGCTATGGCGTCCATTGCCGCTTCAGGCGCATTTGGAGCTATCAGTGGCTCCTCGGTAGCGACCGCCGCAAGCATGACACGAATAGCGCTGCCCGAAATGCAGCATGCAGGATACGAGAAAGGATATGCCGCTTCTTCAGTCGCCGCAGGTGGTTCTCTTGGGATCTTGATTCCACCTTCCATCATCCTTGTCATTTACGGGTCGATCGCAGAAGCGTCAGTTGCACGACTGTTTGCCGCTTCGCTTGCACCTGGCATCGTATTGCTCCTGCTCTATCTTGCAGTTGCCTGGATCCTCGCCAAGGATCGTGTCAACGATGAGGAAAGTGGGCCCATTTCACTTCGCATTCGGCTACGTGCGCTGATTGGGCCTTGGCATTTCCTACTTCTGTTTGTGGCAACGATTGGAGGTATCTACGCGGGTATCTTTAGCCCAAACGAAGCGGCCTCTGTGGGCGCCTTCGGAGCGATAGTGCTCGGATTCCTGCGTAAAACTTTGAATTGGCGAGTTCTTTCCGAGGCGATCCGGGCTTCAGTTCTGATGTCCTGCGCCCTTTTCATGATTATCATTGGTGCAAAGCTGTTCGCCACTTTCATTGTCCAGACCCGACTCCCAAATACACTTCTAGATTCGGCCATAGCCGCAGAACTTTCGCCGTTCTTAGTCATGCTATTGATTGTTGCAATCTATATCGTTCTAGGCTGTTTTTTGGAGGGGATAGGAATGGTGTTGATTACAGTTCCAGTCTTCTTGCCAGTTGTCGTTGGCTATGGTTTTGACCCGATCTGGTTTGGAGTATTGGTTGTTGTCCTCGTCGAGCTAGGGCTCATTACACCCCCGGTTGGAATGAACCTCTTCATAATCAAAGCACAGTCGAGTGACCTTGGAATGGGCACTCTTTACCGCGCGATCACGCCGTTTCTTTTCGCACCTATTCTGTTGGTTGTTTTGCTATTAGCATTGCCTGGTATTGCTTTGTGGCTGCCTCAGATTCTTTTTTGAAAAGCCTGTGCATGTACGGAAGCTTGAAAATTCAACTGCCAGAATTGTATGCAAAGCAAGAAGGATACGTAAATGATTGGTAAGATCGCTTTAGAAGAACATTTCATTCACCCAGACTTCGTGGAGTACTTGGGAAAGACCGCGCCGAACATAAGTCCAGAGCTCTTCGGAAAAGCTGTACACAAGCTACAGGACTTCGGCGAACAACGGCTTTCCGCGATGGATTCCATCGGAGTTCAGAAGTCCATTCTATCACTCGCTGGTCCAGGTGTTCAGGCGGAACCCATTACGACAAGAGCTGTTGACCTTGCGCGTAAGGCCAACGACTTCCTTGCTGAAAGCATTCGGGACAATCAGGATCGCTATGGAGGCTTCGCCCACTTAGCCTTGCAAAACCCCGCCGAGGCCGCCAATGAGCTGGAACGTAGCATCAAAGAACTTGGTTTTTCGGGAGCGCTGATCAATGGATGCACAAACGGAGCCTATCTTGATGACGACCGGTTTTCGATTTTGTGGGAACGCGCGGAAGAATTAGACGTGCCGATTTATATTCACCCCAACAATCCTCCAGATGTCCCCTACATGTACCACAACCATCCGGAGCTTTGGGGCCCGGTCTGGTCATGGACGGTTGAGACGGGCAACCATGCTCTGCGTATCATTTTTGCGGGTATCTTCGATCGGTATCCAAATGCGAAGTTAGTAGTTGGGCATATGGGTGAGACATTGCCATATCAACTTTGGCGCTTTGACAGCCGCTGGGAGATATCCAACCGCATGGGTATGAGTTTGGAACGCGCCCCTTCTGAATACTTGAAACGCAACTTCTGGTGCACAACTAGCGGTGTTTGCTCTGACGAGCCTCTGCGCTGTGCCATCGATGCGCTTGGCGCGGATCGAGTGATGTTCAGTGTTGACTATCCATTCGAACAGTCGAAAGAAGCGGGCGATTGGATCGGTACTGCTCCGCTGAGCGATGACGAGCGTGTAATGGTGTGCCGAGACAATGCGGTTAACTTGCTGAAGCTATAGGAACTGGAAGGGGAAGGTATGTCTATCGACAAAGAAATTGCACCAATTGTTGTCACAACGCTTGGCACGGGTACGCCAATTCTCAACCCTAATCGATTCAGCCAGAGCATTCTTGTCGAGGCAGCAGGTCATCGGCTGCTATTCGACACAGGGCGTGGGGCCGCCATCCGACTACAGCAGGCCGGCATTCCGCCCGCTTCGGTGGCCCAAGTGTTCTTTACCCATTTCCACTCAGATCACACGGTCGGATTTGCGGATTTCTGGCTTACGTCTTGGATACCGGCAGGTGGTGCGCGAACCAGTCCGCTGACTGTCACTGGCCCGACTGGAGTGGAGTCTCTAGTCGAGGGGCACCGCATCGCTTTCGCCAATGACATCAAGATCCGTATGGCAGATCAGAACCTACCAAAGGAAGGTGCTGACATCATCGTTAGGTCGTTCGCAAAAAGCGGCGTCGTATTTGAAGAGAATGGTCTTACCGTCACTTCGTTTGATAGCGACCATGGCGAAGCAATCAATCCAAATTGGGGTTATAAAATCGAATATGAAGGTCGGTGTGTTGTCATCAGTGGGGATGTCAATAACGACCCTGCCATTGGCGTGATTGCCGCAGACGTCGATCTTTTGTTGCACTCCTTAGGTGCTGCAAGGCCGGAACTTATGAGCCGACCAGATATTGCCGGAATTTTGCAGCATCATACAACTCCACGTCAAGCTGCAAAGATTTTTGCCGCATCCAGACCTAAGCTCGCGGTTCTAGTGCACATGGTGTTGCTAGGGCGCCCTGGCTTCCCGCCGTTAACAGAGGAAGAGGTCTTGGCCATGACTGGTGAAGACTACGATGGCCCGATCGTCATAGCTACCGATCTTATGCGGTTTCATGTGGGCGAAGATGTGCAGGTTGAAGGCGCATGAATTGCCTAGTTTGAGAACTCATGCGCAGTGCCTCGCTCGATTGGGTTGCTTGTCTGTCGTCAGAGTTTTTCGGAGAGCTTAGGGTGTTTTATAACGGAGGCTCTGGTTCGGTTTCTGTGGTGAAGCACTGCAAGGGACTTCAAGCTTTGATCCTGTGGTACTATTTCGGGCATACCGTGCTTAGTTTAGAAATTCACGCGATCGCCACCCTTGAGATCAAGAATCACACGCGCTTCGTCTGGGGTAGCGACAACAGAACCTAAATCTTCAACGATCCGGCGAATTTTGGCGACCTGTTGGGCGTTGCTGTCCGCAAGCTTGCCGCGCGCGATAAACAGGCTGTCCTCAAGGCCAACGCGCACATTACCACCCATCTGGCTGGCCGTCGTCGCCATTGGGATTTGGGATGCGCCCGCGGCAAGAATTGACCAGCGGTAATAGTCACCAAACAGCTTGTCGGCGGTTTGTTTCATGAAAACGAGGTTATCGATATCCGCACCGATTCCGCCCAGAATACCCATAACGAATTGGATGAAGATTGGTGCTTTGAACAATCCAATATCCATGCAGAACTTCAAATTATAGAGATGCCCGACATCGTAGCATTCGTGTTCGAACTTGATGCCGTGAGGGGCCAGTGTCTTGGCTGCCTCTTCGATATCACGAAACGTATTGCGAAAAATGTTGCTGTCGGACTGAGCCACATATTCCTTTTCCCAGTCAAACTTCCAATCATCATCGCTATAGCGCTTTGCCAATGGGTGAAACGAGAAATTCATCGATCCCATGTTCATAGAGCACATCTCGGCACTGAAGGTGGCCGCAGGTTTTATACGGTCCTGGATCGACAACGTCAGCGATCCACCAGTCGATATGTTAACCACAGCATCGGTCGCCTGTTTGACGCGTGGCAAGAACCCCGCGAAATCATCAGGGTTCACCGACGGTGCGCCTGTTTCGTTATCACGTGCGTGAAGGTGCAGGATGGACGCGCCAGCTTCCGCCGCCTCAATTGCCTCGCGGGCAATATCGTCATAGGTGTAGGGCAGCGCATCTGACATCGTTGGCGTGTGGATCGCGCCAGTTACAGCGCATGTAATGATTGTTTTCTTTTGGCGTGCCATGGTTTCAAGCTCCTTTTTCAGTGTGGGAAACCCAAACACGGTAGCTGAGCGGGAAAATTTCGAGGTTGAAAAGGTCGCGGACCAGGTCCCAGACGCCCTTCGGGGCTTTTATCATGACGAAAATGGCCACAGCCCCAAGTGCAATGAGGTAAATCGCGCCAAAGTCTGTGAGCGTTTCGCGCAAGGCGAAGAACAGTAATGTCAAAATCATAGGCGCTGTGGCTATTGCAACCAACTCACCAAGAAGTTTGCATCTGTTTGTCGTGATCGTCATGGTTTTCTCCTTCCAAAGAATCATTAACGTGGCAGTATCGTCTCCAGTTTCTTTAAATGTTCGGCTACGCGGGCCTTGGTGGCGTAAAGGTCGCCGTCATTCCAGTCCCGAAATCCAGCACCCGCTGCCATTCCGCTGCGACCCTCGTCGCGCAGCTTTTGTAGGTAGAGAGACGGGTCTGGTGTTGTTTCGAGATCGTAAAGGACTTGCGCATGAATATCCTGCGTCAGCTCGATTCCGACCAGGTCTGCATTCTCTAACGGTCCCAAAACCGCGAGCCGCCGCCCAAAACTGGCCTTAACAACATCATCGACGGCTTCTGCAGTACAGATCCCATTCTCAACCAGCGATATAGCTTCGCGCCACAAAGCATGTTGAAGCCGATTGCCGATAAAACCAGGTACATCTTTTTCGACCATAACTGGTGTCTTTTTAGCCTCCAACAGTAGATCATACATCGAATGCGCAATATCTGGATCAGTCCATTCGGTTTTCACAACCTCGACCAGTGGGATCATGTGGGGTGGGTTCCACCAATGGGTGCCCACCGCACGGTGGCGGGTTTTCAGTCCAGCCATTATCTTGCTGATCTGAATGACGGAAGTATTTGACGCAAGGATCGCATCATCGGGTGCGTTTTCTTCGAGCTGGGCAAAGATCGACTGCTTTAATTCCAGCTTTTCTGGTGCCGCCTCGAATACTACTTTTGCGCCTGCGACTGCGGTAGGCAAGTCGGCAGCTGGACGGATTTTGCCCAATACCCAATCCCGCTCTAATTCGTCCACGCCCATTAAGCGTAGGCTGTCGGCCACGCGGTCTTTGACAGTGTTTAACACCTCTTCCGTTAGGTCCGTGATATAGACGTGGTATCCAGCGCGCGCAAAGATCAGGGCGATCCCATGCCCCATAAGACCGGCCCCAATCACAGCAATTTCACGGTTCTTGGTCATCCTGCCGTGTATCCGCCGTCTGCATAAAGGATATGCCCTGTGTAGAAATCTGATGCCTTAGACGCAAGGAACAGAAGTGGACCGGATAGATCCTCAGGCTCACCCAAACGACCCTTTGGAACCCGTGCAAGGAAACCTGCACGGACGGTCTTGGCCTTTTCGTCGTCTTCGAACATCCATTGTGTCAAAGGAGAGCGGAAAACAGTCGGCGCAATCGCATTTACCGTTATCCCTGTTGGCCCCAACTCGCAGCCAAGCGCCTTTGTGATCCCGTCGACAGCGGCTTTGGACGCGCAATAGGCGGTGTAGCCAGCGGGATGGCCCAAAAGACCGCGCGCAGAACTAACCAGCACGATCTTGCCGCCATTCCCTTGTTTCTTCATTTGCGCCGATGCAGCACGTGCTAACAACCAGCTTTGGGTAACATTGACGTCCATCACCGATGTGAACGTCTCAGGCTCCATGTCGTTAATAAGGGCCACCTTATTCATGCCCGAAGCAACCACAAGAATGTCGAGCGCGTCGTAGGCATCCACAGCAACTTGCACCATTTTCGCACAGGCAACTTCATCAGTTGGCCGTTTGTTGACGGTCGTAACATCAGAACCCGCATCGCGGCATTCCTGCGCAATCTCATCAAGTGCGTCTTGATTGCCTGCAACTAAAACAAGGTTGCACCCAGCCCCCGAAAGGACACGTGCAGCGACCATTCCAAAGGCACCAGACGCGCCAGTGATCAACGCGGTCTTGCCTTTGACGTCAAACATCTCAAACGGATTCGAAATCGTACTCATGACTTAGCTCCCTGGTGGATATGGCATAACAACCAACATCTTACATACGTGGTTGGATTTATTTTCGATACGGCGCTCTTGGCCAGCAGGAATTGTGCAACTGTCCATTGCGCGCAGCACGTCAGTCTTCCCGTCCCATTCGATCGTCATCTCGCCTTCGAGGACAACATAAACTTTCTCGAACGCTGTGCTGTCTGGTCCCGCGCCACCTCCAGGCAAAAATTGCGAGAACCCGATCCACTGATTAGTGGGCCCCCCGTCTTCAAAACCTTGCAATCGCAAACCAGTTACGTCCCAGTGATTGGGAGCCACGTAAGTTTCAGAATCCTCAAAACGCTTGATAAGCATTATTTCCCCTCCCGAGAAAAATGAAGGCGCCGCCCATGACGGTCAGCGCCTAATTATATCTTAGAAAGTTTCGCCAGCTTCGATGCGATAGGCTTGCTTTTTATCGATCATTGCAACCAGACGGATGATGCAACCATCACCACGATCCCAGTTCCATGGGAAGAACGCGAATGTCACGCGCTTGCCTGTGATGCTATCCAAATCACCACCAACGTTTTCAATGCCGAGGATACCGTTAGAGAACAGGGTGTTATGAACCGGTTCCCACTCTGGGAAGTCATCTTTCCAGTCGTTGCCGCCGGACCATTCTTTGTACTCTTCTTCAAGGTGCGGCAGGATCGGGCCGTTACGCTGTGGACCAATTGCAGTGGCAAGTGGGTGGTCGTTGGCTTGGGTGTCATGGCCGACAACCTTCACGCCCTTTTCAACCATCCAATCAGCGGCGGATTGCACAAGACCAGGGCAATACGGAAAGTAATCGCCGTCTTCATACTCTTTGTGCCAACCCGTGTTGATGATCAAAACATCACCCTTACGGATCGCATGGCCACAAGCTTTCTCAAGGTCGTCACCTGTAATGCTTTCCCATTTCTTCTTGGGGATAGAGACAACAAGACCGGAACCAAAGAAGTGCGGCAACGGCACTTCGTCGATGAATGGTGTGCCTTGAACAACGTGCGCAGGTGCGTCGATGTGTGTGGTCACGTGCATCGTTGTCGTGATCGTCTGCGACAGAACGCCAGACTTTGCCATGTAGTGTTTTCGCTCGATCGCAACGTCTTTGAAATATGGCCAGTTCGGGCATTGGTAGCCAAAACGGTGGCTGAGATTTACAAACTCAAGCCCCATATCGTTGTCGTCATTTGCCTGAAATTCAATTCCGCGGACTGTGATATTCATTTGCATCTCCCAATAATCAATCATTTGTCCCGTATTATGGTGCATATGTATCACCATACAGTCAAGTATTGATTTGAGTTCAGACAGTGGCTAGGCTAATTATCACTACCACGCGGGGTAAGCTGAAAGTGATTCGATCCTTGGAAGATTATAAATCTGATAAAAATCAAGGCATTAAAGTCATCTCTCGGGCAACCGACATCCTTCGTGTCTTGGGGCAATCGACAACGGGACTCAGCCTTGGTCAAATAGCATTACGCGTCAGTCTGCCCCGTTCTACGGTACAGCGAATCGTCGCAGCACTTGAATTCGAAGGATTCATTTCAATCGAGGCGGGAAATGCGGGAATAAGACTAGGTCCAGAGGTTCAAAGCCTCGCTCAAGCGCGTTCAAGCGCAATAAGAGATCGCTTACGTCCTTTGATGCAACAAATCTCAGAGGCAACGGGCGAAACTGTTGACCTTGCCATCCTTGAGGGAAACCGGATGCGTTTCATTGATCAGGTTGTCGGTAGCCAAAGATTGCGCACCGTTTCTAGTATTGGCGAGTCGTTCCCATTGACTACCACCGCGAATGGCAAGGCGACCCTCGCGGCATTAAACCAAACCGAAGCCACCAAACTGATTATAGCCGAATTTGAAGAATACCCCGACACAATCAGAGACTTGTCTGGTTTGCTCACTGAGATCGAGACAATCCGCGCCGGGACGCTTGCACGCGATAATGACGAGCACACTGAAGGTATAAGCGCGCTAGGCTTTGCGATCAAAGAGCCAGGGGTCGAAGTTCACGCAATATCAGTCCCCGTCCCGACCTCAAGGTTCGTATGCAAAGAAGCCGAACTAGAGGCAGCTTTAATAGAATTACGCGACGGTTTTGCAGGATAGACAGAACAGCTTAACCAGTCCAATGACAAAAATGACAAACTCCCCTTTATCAGGCATTGGCGGGGAGGTGGCGCATATATCGATAGGACGGTTGTTCAAATCCGCCCTATAGAGCTACAATTACGTGGAAAATGATAGAACAACGCGATTTTAATGTTCACCTTGCAACGACGGTTTGGTCAATAGCGCCAAAAAGCAACGCGCCGACTTCATCGAACATTTCAAATCGAATTGTTTCGCCTGGTTTCATGCAGCGTGTGATTTGTTCACCAATTATAATAACCCACATCCAAATACAAAATTTACACCAACATTTTTTATTTTTTTATTAAATTATAATATGTTATGTATAGCTTGCCAGAAGAAGGCTGGCGTGGATTTTCAATTAAACACGGTAGAAACACGACAAAATTAATACATAGAGTCGAGTGAACAGTAAACGCGGAAAGACTAATATGGGAAAAGAATACATTGATGAAATTTTAAGGTACGAACCCAACGTTAGAGCATTCGTAGATGGAACATTCGACAAAACTAATGTTTTAGATACTATTAAAAACCAAAATAAAAATCTTCCGTTAAGTGGTGTTTTACTTGGCGTAAAAGACATCATCAATGTTGATAAATTTCCTACCAGATGTGGCTCAGAACTTCCTTCAAGTCTGTTTGACGGACCACAGGCAAGCTGCGTAACACGTCTTTTGAAAGCCGGAGCTGTCATGGTAGGAAAAACTGTTACAGCAGAGTTTGCAGCATCAGACCCTGGACCTACTAGGAATCCTCGCAACCTTAGTTATTCACCAGGCGGTTCTTCCAGTGGTTCGGCTGCAGCAGTCGCCGCCGGGTTCTGTGATATCGCGCTTGGAACTCAAACCTCCGGTTCCGTAATCAGACCAGCGGGTTATTGTGGTACATTTGGTTACAAGCCAAGCTTTGGCCGTATTGCATCTGATGGGGTCTTACCCTTCTCAAAATCCATGGATCATATTGGTCTATTGGCAAAAGACATGCCGACAATGGCAGCTACTTTGCCAATTTTAGTGGATGATTGGAAAAATAATAAAGTGGGGGCACAAAATGGAAAGCCTGTGATTGGCATTCCCAAAGGAACGTATATCGATTTGGCATCGAAAAATGTCAGAGAGCAGTATGAAGGGGTCATAACCAAAATAAATGCTATCGGTTTTGTAATTAAACCAATTAATTT
>Ga0208127_1000668_pt1 | contig 17445 bp, 21 predicted proteins | sample ETNtaG_6_FD_185751 | JGI IMG/M metagenome (GOLD analysis project Ga0208127, IMG submission 185751) | Marine microbial and viral communities from oxygen minimum zone, Eastern Pacific Ocean - ETNP201306SV45 (SPAdes) (version 2) | ecosystem: Environmental > Aquatic > Marine > Oceanic ...
AAAGTCCCCCTTTATCCGACGTGGGGGTTCAAGTTCCTCCACCCGCGCCAAACTCTACCAAACGAATACATATACTTATCAGATTTGTAGCCCTTCGGGTGCCAACTTGGGTGCTAAAAAAATATTAACGGGTGGAGGGATTTGGGCCTGCTAAACTTCAAATTAACTAGTTAATCCAGCTTCGTCTGCGGCGTCCCATAGCTCTGCCCACGCTTTTTTTGCTTTTCCTCTGTGCTTTACATTTCTTGCGGCATCTAGATTGTTTAGCTTCCCATCGCCTTCAACGACAATTAATCCAATCATCCCCATATTAGCGTGTGGTTTGCAGTGATATCCGTAAAATCCTGGAACAGTGAATGTTACGTCAACTTGCTTGTTTAGTTTTCCCTTCCATTTTTCAGCTCCGTCAGGGAACATTCCTTTGATAACTTCGCTGTTATGCCCCTTATCTTCGGGCAGGAAAGAAACTGTGTCGCCCACAGAAACTTTTAATAAGCTTGGAGAGAATACCATCTTCTTTTTTGGGTTATCAGGATCTTTATTAAGCATAAGAACTTCAAAAGTATTGCCTGCAGGAAGAAGTGTTGGTGTTAATGAGGTAACTGTAATTGCACCAGCTAATTTAATAACTTCCCTTCGGTTGTAACTTTTATTCATTTCAAATTCCTTCAATTCAAAACCTCTCCCCAGAGGGAGACTGTAAATTAATTTTTGTATAGATTTGGTTGCTGGCTCTGTTGATTTACAAACGTCGCTGACTGAAGCATCTTAGAAGTGCCTACAGTGGATGTATACTGTCTATCGTAATAATCAACCAAAATAACAAAGCTGACAGAGTATTGACGAATTGAAAAGAAATAGTATTCTTTAGTTACGCAATGCCACATGGGTTAATATTTTAGCCCTCCTGCGTAAGACACGCCAGCTATTATCCATTTTCCAAAAAGCCAGCTAGTCATAACTTCCCTTTCTAATTCAATTTATTTGCAAACAAATCTTTTTGTGTGTTTTTAGCTCGCACTTTTTGTACTTAATACAGAATTAGGCTATGGTAGCGGTTGCCAGATTTACATAACGCTGTCTGGAAGTTTGACTTTTTAAAAAAAATAAATAATATCTGACAAAAAAAGTCAGGAATATTGTTTTGTCAACCATACTTGCTAAATTCCCTTCTATATTTTTTTTAGTATTTATAGTTTTTTTTGCTGCAATCGCTTCTGCCAATGACGGAAGTTTTAATTTAAAAAAATGTTCAAATACCTTGAGTGATAGTATAATCGAGCGTAAAGCATTGAAGGGTGATATTGAGGCACAATATTTTTTAGGAAAGAAATATTTTTCTCCATCTTGTTCATCTTCTGAGCAAGAAAAAGGGCTTCGATTTTTAATGAAAGCTTCGCAAGGTCAACATTCTGGGGCACTTTATGTGCTCGGCTACATGCTCTTTGAAACTGCTCAAAATGATCAAGAGCTTAATTATGCTTTGGAACACTTAAAGAAGAGCTCACAGCTTGGTTATCCGCCTGCTAAGACTTATTTTGGATCTATTTTATTACACAATGCGCAGACAGAAGAGGAAAAAATTTATGCTCTTGAATTATTAAGATCAGCTGCACTTGCTGGCGATAATGATGCTGCAAGCACATTACATCATATTTACGTCTCTGGTTTGTATAATGAGCCAAAGAATTTGTGTATGGCAAGCTATTGGCTGGATATCAGTAAAAAGAAAAATCGTTCAGATGGCGTTGTCTCAAACACAAAAGCTGCTGACTGCTTTGTTGAAAACGAATTAAAGATTTCTAAATGACTAAGTTTTTAAGAAAAAAGCTTATTTTCCGTTCATCGATTCCTCTTTTTATAATATTTTCGCTTATTTTAATTGTTGCCTTCGTGACTGTTTTTCGAGTGTTGGATTTAGAGCCCTATTCAATACCAGTGGCAGCTCCAAAAATATCAGAAAAAAGGATTTTGTTTGATTTTGGGGAAAATGACGAGACTTTAATTCTTAGTTCGAAAGGGGAGGTTTTAGTAAGCTATTCAAGTGAGCAATCCAACTTTGTTTCAACAGTAACAAAAGTTTTAAAAAGAGAGCGCAAAAAAGTTGGAATAGAAGAAAATGCAAAAGTTTTACTGCGGCGTGATGAGAATAATAGGTTAAGCATCTATGATCCTGAAACAAAAAGAGAGATTGATTTGGCAGGATTTGGCGAGAGTAATCTTGAAATATTTTACGATCTGCTAAAATAACTTGTAAACTTTTTTGTACATATAGTGTCAATCTATATTGACATATTATTTTTTATATTTATCAATAATGCTGACTTACCTAGCGATCAAAGCTGTCTTGCCCTTTTTTGGGCCGGGTATCAGAAAAGCAAGGCAAATAGCAAGTTTTGCTCTAGTGAAAAGTCTAGGGCTTACCAGCCAAAATCCATGACATGTTTAGCGTCTTTTGATTCAGACGATATGCCAACCGTGCAAGTTTGTGTCAGTGAAGACCGGAGAGTAATCATTTTTAAATAATGCTCTCCTAAGACTAATGTGTCCGTTTTGAACCTAGTCGATTGTATACGACAAATTTATATAAGGAATACACAAATCGATGGCATTGTTAACTTTTGAAAAGAAATATCGAGTTCCCGGTGGGACAATCATCGGAGGAAACTTATTTGATTTCTGGCTTGGTCCTTTCTACGTGGGTTTTTTTGGGGTTTCTGTGGCCTTTTTTGCTCTACTAGGCACTTTCCTTATATTTTATGGTGCTTCAATGGGTGAAACTTGGAACCCTTGGTTGATATCAATTGAACCACCCGATTTAGAGGTCGGGCTTGCCTTTGCTCCTTTAGATAAGGGTGGTATTTGGCAGCTTGTTACAATTTGTGCTCATGGTGCTTTTCTTTCTTGGGCATTAAGGCAAGTCGAAATTTCAAGAAAACTGGGAATGGGTTTCCACGTTCCAGTTGCTTTTTCTTTTGCAATACTGGCTTACACAACGCTGGTTGTAATTAGACCAGTCTTAATGGGTGCTTGGGGGCATGCTTTCCCCTATGGAATTTGGTCACACTTAGACTGGGTTAATAATGTTGGTTATGCGTATGGTAACTTTCACTACAATCCGGCCCATATGATTGCCGTTTCTTTATTTTTCACAACTACTTTAGCCTTGGCATTACATGGATCACTTATACTCTCGGCTGCAAATCCTGAGCCTGGAAACGATATGCGTGTTCCAGAACATGAAGACACGTTCTTTAGGGACTTCATAGGCTATTCTATTGGGCCACTAGGTATTCACAGATTAGGTCTTTTGCTAGCTTTAAACGCTGTTTTATGGTCAGCAATCTGCATTGTAATTTCGGGAACCGTTTGGTTCGACGCTTGGTCGGAGTGGTGGTACTGGTATGTTGATTTACCCTTTTGGGTGGATATTGAGGGAGGCATAAATGGCTGAATATCAGAATATTTTTACCCAAGTTCAAGTTCAAGGCCCGCCTGAATTAGGCATTGAAGATGGTGTAAACTTACAAGAGAGGACGCGCAATACTTCTTTCTCAACATTACTTGGTTGGTTTGGCAATGCACAACTGGGTCCCGTATACTTGGGCTTTTTTGGGGTTGTTGGACTAGCTTCGGGCTTAATTTGGTTTTTCATTGTAGGGGCAAGTTACTGGGGGCAGGCTGGGTATAACCCTGCGGTTTTTGTCCGCGATTTGTTTTATTTTTCATTGGAGCCGCCTGCAGAAGAATACGGTTTAGGTTTTGCCCCTTTAAAAGAGGGAGGCCTTTGGCTGATAGCAAGTTTTTTTCTTCTGATTTCTGTTCTTTCATGGTGGATGAGAGCCTACTTCCTGGCTGCCCAACTAAAAATGGGTAAGCATGTTTTTTGGGCGTTTGGATCAGCAATTTGGTTATTTTTAGTCTTGGGATTGATCCGTCCAGTTTTAATGGGAAGTTGGTCCGAAGCGGTGCCTTACGGAATTTTTAGTCACTTGGATTGGACAATGAATTTTTCAGTGGTTTATGGAAACTTATTTTATAATCCGTTTCATGCTCTATCGATTGCATTTCTTTATGGTTCAGCACTGCTTTTTGCCATGCATGGCGCCACCATCTTAGCGACCTCTCGATTTGGGGGTGACAGGGAGCTAGAGCAAATAGCTGACAGAGGAACAGCATCTGAGCGTGCGGCTTTGTTTTGGCGCTGGACTATGGGTTTTAATGCTTCGATGGAAGGTATTCATCGCTGGGCGTGGTGGTTTGCAGTTTTGGTTCCTATAACTGGAGGCATTGGAATTTTACTGACAGGAACGGTCGTGGACAATTGGTACTATTGGGCTCAAATGCACGGTTATGCACCATTAGATTGATATTTGTGAGGATTTAACATGAAACAGAACGAAGCCAATATGTGGAATAAAGAAATGTCCTTAGCTCAAATCTTTGGGCAGATGGTTGCTGGATCCTTTTTTGCCGCTATTGCTCTTGGCATTCCAATCGCTTTTATATTGTTTTTTTACTTTTTAGGAACTTTTTTACCTATTGAGTCTAAGCAAGCAGATGATCCGACTCCAGACTCATTTGTTCAGTTAAAGAATTAATTTTCAACTCTATGATGTAAAGTTTTCTAGCGAATGTGACTTAGTTTAAAAAAATTTATGGTCAAGCCACCGGCCAGAAGGTAGCCCGATCAAACTTTGATCAAGGATGCTTTTGGTATGACTAAAAGAAACAAGATTAAAAATATTCAAAATGAAAGTGGTAATGCAGATTTAATGTATACAAAACATAATAAAAAAATAGTCGAACCTTTTGACTTTTCTTATATGTTTAGTAGCGTGAACTTTGCATCGTATTTTTCACGAATGTCTATTGAAAAATATCTAGACAGATTTGAAAATAACGATCCAGAAGATCAAGAAAATGATAATCTATAGGGTAAACGAATTTATAATTTTTTATTGAATTTTCACAACCAAGTTAAAAAAGGTGCTGGCTGTAAGAATCCAAATTAGCTGGCTAAGATAAGAGAAACAGTGACGCTTGGAGAATCGTCACTGTCAAACCTTATAAAAATAGTCAGAAATAGGCAAGCTCAAGCTTGGGCGTTGTCTCCATGAAATTCACCGCACCATCCTTCGCCGGTCACAAGTGGCCAAATTCCAAAATTTTCAGCATCAGTTGTTATTGGTGGCCTTGCTCTGCATTCACCAGTGGTTGTGTTAGTATTCAATTTTTCTTTTGCGCTATAAAAAAAGCTGCACTGTCTGCAAACGTCAGTCAAATGTTTCTCCTAAATATTTTGATTGATTTAGTTGCTGGCGAAAGCTGGCTATAACTTATCGATTGTAAGTATTTCTCAAAAAACTAACTTCAAGGAATTAGTTGAAAAAATAAATAGGTGCGGTCTATTGAAAACTAGTCTTTGATTGTAATGCTTCTTAAGCAGATGGTAAAAATATATTGAATTAAAGACTCTAGGTAAGCTTACTTTTTAAAATCTGTTTTAATTAAGAATTTGTTACAGATAATTTATACTACTTGGTTAAAATAAGCTTTCCAGATCTGGTGATGCGCAGTGTATAAATCTGTTTTTCCAAAATAATGCGAGCCAGGTTTCCGCCTTTTGTGAGGTCGGAAGCGTTATACGTAGGCGAGTCATCCTCTGGAACTTTAGTATCTTTGACTACAGAATGTAATGTCACCACTTTTCTCCACTTTTTCTCAAATCCAGCTAAGGTCTAAAATTAAACTAGGGTAACCAATTTTCACTTCTTATCGGTCTGTAGTTTTATATTCTTTTAAGCCTTATGTGTCTGACGGGATTGGCTCGCAATGAAGTTTGGCTAGCTTACATCACTAATCTGACTGTTTTTATCAGGAATGTCAATTTTTAATACAATCAAATTTTTGATTATTTAATCCACATACAAAAACAAAACGTATCACAAATATCAGCCAAGTTTTTTTAAGTTATTTTTTTAAAACTCCAGCCCTTTCAGAAAAAATAAAATGAGGTTTACGAAATGCAACTTTCTTTGAAGCGTTTTACTTCCATGATCCCAGAGTTCTGCCTAAGCCATTGGCTTCTGAGAGTTCCTTTAGCAATTGTTTTTATTCAGCAAGGCTTGTCTAAGTTTCCAGTTACTACCGAAGATGCAGAGGCTTATGGTTTGCCATACCTAGTTTGGTGGATTGTTTCATATGGAGAACTAGGAGCTGGTACTGGCCTTTTAGTTGGCGGCTTCTTTGCTGCTAAACTTGTTTCCATTTCCTTTATTCCAGAATTTGGTGATATGCTGACGCGATTTTCTGGTATCACAATCTGCTCTATAACTACTGGTATTATTTGGATTAGTCAGCCGGAAAGTCTTTTAGATGTAATTCTATATGATAATTTACATGTTTTTTTCTGGGTTTGTGGATTGTTCTTTGCTCTGCGGGGAAACCGGATTTAACTTGCTAAGAGTTTTTTACTAATTTGAGTTATACCTTGTCTTTGGTAAAATGTGCCAAACACCTGTAAACAATGGGGAGAAATGGGGTGCTGTTAATACCCAAATAGACCAACAAAATAAAATTTTTTATATGTGCACGCCAATATATTTAAGTTTTCAAATCCTTTAAGGCTTATAACTTAAGTCACTCCCAGGTAACAATTTCTGCAAGATTTGGGCGAGGTCTCTCAGCTGGAGTTACTGTTTCTGTTCCAAAATAAATAATCCCTGCAATACGTTCATTTGTATCAAGACCGAAAGTTTCTGATACAAAATTTCTGTCATGGCATAACCAACCGGTGAGCCAGTTTGCTCCCCAACCTGCTGCAAGTCCAGCATTAACAAGGCTAAGGCAAACAGCGCCTGCAGAATATGTTTGCTCAATCTCAGGTATCTTTTCAGAGGGCTTTTGTACCTCGATAACGAGAACGCCTAATTCGCCATCTTCAAACTGTTTAACCGCTTTAGCCGTGACCGCCTCTTCGCAGTTGACGGCCTCACAGTATTTTTTCGCAGCTCCAGCAATTTTTTCTAATGTAGGCTTTTCCAGAACTTTAAGCCTCCACGGCTCCAATTTACCATGATCAGGGACTCGAGTTCCTGCTTCTAAGATTTCGATTAGTTGATCTCTTGATGGAGCCGGTTTGGTTAAGGTTTTGGCAGGCCTAGATCGGCGGGTACGTAAAAAATCTAAAACTGTTTCGTTTCTTAAAGTCATTTAAGTTTTCCAGAAAATTTTGCTGAGGTCGATATTAACAACACTATGCGTTTGATCTCAAGATGCCAGCTCATTCGTAATTCTTACCAGTTCTGATGATATACCAGGTTCCGACATAGCATGCCCTGCTTGAGGCACTAATTTAATTTTGGCTTTTGGCCATGTCTCAAACAATTTAAATGCACTTGTTGGGGGACAAATCATATCAAATCGTCCTTGCACAATGTGACCGGGAATGTCTGCTATCTTATCCATGTTTTCCAAAATGGCGTCTTTGTCTTCTAAAAAGCCATTGTTTATAAAGTAGTGATTTTCAAGACGAGCAAATGTTCGCGCATAGTCTGCAGGTGCGCGGGCAGATATGCCGTCAGAAGCAATTGAGGCAAGGGCATTTTCCCATGCCGACCAATGCTGACCAAATTCCATTTCTTGTCTGATATTACCTGAAAAAAGACGTGTGTTATATGCCTTTATAAGGTCTGATTGTTCATCTGTGGGAATTGGATCTTTAAATTTTTTCCAAAGATCAGGCCAAAAAAGACCAGCGCCCCCGCCGTAAAACCAGTCCAATTCTGGTTTTGTCATTAAAAAAACACCACGGAGCAGGAGATTGTTAACTCGTTTGGGAAACTTTTGAGCATATAGGAGTGCTAAGGTGGCTCCCCAACTTCCTCCAAATACAATCCAATCAGAAACATCAAAATTTTCTCTAATCATTTCTATATCATTCACAAGATGCCAGGTTGTATTGTTTTTGATTGAAGCTTGTGGTTTAGAGCGTCCACATCCACGTTGATCAAAGAGAATGATATGATATTTGCTTGGGTCGAAATACCTTCTCATTACAGGGCTACATCCACCCCCAGGTCCACCATGCAAAACAATTACAGGTTTCCCATTTGGATTGCCGCATCTTTCCACGTAAATTTCATGGCCATCGCCAGTATCCAACATCACACTTTCGAAGGGATCGATTGATGGGAATAGAAATTGTGCTGCGCGTTTTTGACCAGAGAATTTATCCATATTTAGACTATATGGTATTTTACTACCAAATGACCAGACGGAGTGTCCGATGAAAGCTGCTATCGATACAATAGATCCCAAAGAAGTTGCCAAGTTTGAAGCCATGGCTGATGAGTGGTGGGATCCTAATGGTAAATTCAAACCCCTGCACATGCTTAATCCATGTAGGCTTGATTATATCATAAGTCAGATAGCTTTAGAATTTGATCGGGATCTAAAAAGCAAGAAGCCTTTTAAAGGCCTTGAAATATTGGATATTGGTTGTGGGGGAGGGCTCCTTTGTGAGCCCATGGCTCGCTTGGGTGCTAATGTTGTAGGAGTTGATGCTGCTGCGCGCAATATACCAGTAGCTGAAGCGCATGCAAAGCGGTCTAATCTTTCAATTGATTACAGAGTTGGGACGGCAGAAGAGTTGGTTGAGAGTGGCAAGAAATTTGACGTCGTTCTTAACATGGAGGTTGTTGAACATGTAGCTGACCCGCTTTCTTATTTAACAGCTTGTAGGCAACTTTTGGTAAAAGGCGGATTAATGGTCTGTTCGACAATTAATCGAAACCCTAAAAGTTTTGCTATGGCTATAGTTGGTGCTGAATATGTAATGCGTTGGCTTCCAAAAGGAACTCATGAATGGTCTAAATTCATCAAACCTGATGAGCTGTATCAATTAATTTCTGAATCTGGTCTTACTCCCGTTGATAAAAAAGGTTTTGTTTTTAATCCTTTGAAATGGTCTTGGTCTTTATCCGACAGAGACCTTAGCGTAAATTATGTAACTGCTAGCGTTAATAACAGCGAAAACTAACTGGTTTTTCACTTAATCAAAAAGAAGCATATAACCAGCACCTCTTACGGTTTGTAGGTATCTTGGTTGGCCGGGGTTTACTTCTATTTTTCTCCGTAATCTTGTTATTTGAACATCAATTGCTCGATCTTGTGCTGAGCTGATGTCCCTTCCTAAAGATGTGACTAAGTCGACACGTGATATAGGTTCACCTAAAGCTGAGGTGAAAATTTTCATAAGTTGGCTTTCAGTTGTGGTCAAACGTATTTGGGTTTCGCCTTCCCAAAGTTCGTTGCGTGCAACATCATACTTCAAATGGCCTAAACTCAAAGTCTTTGGCATCATCTGATCTTCTTTTAAATCTGGCATTCTGCGTAAGATTGCATTTATGCGCAGTAATAACTCTTTGGGCTCAAAGGGCTTTGGAAGATAATCATCCGCACCAGCCTCTAGACCTTTAATCCTATCTTCTGTTTCCCCTCGCGCTGTTAGCAACAAAATTGGAGTATTGTTTTGCAAAGTCCGCAGCTCGGCAGTAAATGAAATACCGTCTTGCCCAGGCATCATTACGTCGAGGATAATTAAATCAAATTCTATTGCAGACAAAAGAGTGCGAGCTTGTTCGGCATCTTCAGCAGTCGATACTAAATAATCGCTTTGGACAAGGAATTGCTGCAAAAGAGAACGTATCCGTTCATCATCATCCACAATTAAAAGGTGTGGATCCATGTTAATGACCCTCTTCTCTTAACTTTGAGTAAATTCTATTTAATTCAGGGTCCATCATAGCTTCTAAAACTGTTTTGAAGCCAGAAACTGCGTTAGGCCCGGCATTTTTAAAAGCTTTTCTCATTCGATTACTTTGAGCTGCTGATAAACGTTCTTGTAGTTGATGTCCTTGACTAGTTAAGTAAAGGTGTCTTTCTCTTTTGTCCTGGACGCCAATTTTCACTTCAACAAGTGTATCATCCACTAAAGTTCGCAGAACTCTATTCAATGACTGTTTTGTCACTCCCAATATATTCAATAAGTTATTCACGGTTGTTCCTGGCGATCCGTTTATAAAATGTATCGCACGATGATGAGCTCGCCCATATCCGTATTCCTCTAAAATTCTATCTGGGTCAGCAGTAAAGCCTCGATATGCAAAAAACATGGCTTCAATACCTTGCCTTAATTGATTGTCAGTGAGGTACAGAAGTGACTCGCCAGTTATGTTATTTGAGTTGCTCATTTCGTTTCTCCAAGGTCACTTTATAATAAGTCAGTCTTATTGACATTGTAAGTATCAAATGCTAGCCAATCTGACATTTTGCGAAATTTTATGTCCGTTTCGGTCTTAATTTTGTAATATTTGAAAACTATGTGCGTGTTGAAAGGATGTACTATGTCTGGCGGCTATGATGATCGAGATGGCAAAATTTGGTTTGATGGAAACTTTGTCGATTGGAGAGATGCCAACGTTCACGTACTGACCCATGCTATGCATTATGCCAGCTCTGTTTTTGAAGGCGAGCGCGCGTATAATGGTAAAATTTTTAAAAGTGTGGAACATTCGGAAAGATTTAAGAAGTCAGCCAATTTGATTGATTTTGAAATCCCATACACTGTTGAAGAAATAGAAAATGCAAAATATCAGGCACTAGAAAAAAATGGCCTCTCAGACGCTTATGTTAGAGCTTTTGCTTGGCGTGGTGCAGGTGAGGATATGGGTGTGGCATCGTCACGAAACCCGGTTCGGGTTGCTGTGGCGGTTTGGTCGTGGGGAAATTACTACGGTGACGCAAAATTTAAAGGGGCCAAACTAGACATAGCAAAGTGGAGAAGACCAGATCCAGCAACGGCGCCATCACAAGCAAAAGCTGCAGGTCTTTATATGATTGCTACGATGTCCAAACATGCAGCTGAGGACAAAGGCTGTTCAGATGCTATGATGTTTGATTATCGTGGCTATGTTGCAGAGGCAACAGGAGCAAATATGTTTTTCGTAAAAGACGGTGAAGTTCACACCCCTAAACCGGACGCTTTTTTAAATGGAATTACTCGTCAAACGGTGATTGATCTTTTGAAAAAGAAAGGCATCTCAGTAATTGAAAGGCATATAATGCCTGATGAATTGGAAGGTTTTGAGCAATGTTGGCTCACAGGAACTGCAGCCGAGGTAACACCTGTTGGTCAAATTGGTGACTATACTTTTGAAGTAGGAGCGCTGACCAAAGAGATATCTGAAAGTTATGATAAATTGGTTAGATCGTGAGAGTTACTTTTAAAAGTTGTAAGTGACGCCTACGTTAACAGCATTTGTCAGCAGAGTGGTGCTTAAACTTCCGCCATTTCTTAATGAAACTTTATTGTCTGATGCAGTGAACTGATATTCAGTAAATACTGAAAAGTTATCATTCAATTTTCGTGATAAACCCAAAGCTGCTCGCATAGCAGGACCTGTATATTGATATTCAAATGTATGGATACCACCAGTTGGTAGTGCATCTACATGTGGGAAAGCTATTCCTAACCCAAAAAGAGAATAGCTATTAAAATTGCCCATCTTCCATCTCTTATTGATGTTTAATGTTATAATATTGTGACCATCTGTAAACTCTAGTCGGTCAAATCCTGCACTTTGTAATGCGCTGCTGGGTGCATAAGCTTTTGCGTGGGTAAATTCTGCTCCATAGCTTAATTTATTTGAATTCCAAAATGTCGCTCTTATGCCATAGTAAATTGGTGCATCAAAAGACTTACCTTTCCAGCCAACCAATTCGCTATATTGGACTCCATTAGAAGCTGGTTTACCAGTTATCCGGCTGTGTGGTGATGATTGAATGCCTCCGTAAACGCTTATTTCTACAGAATCTGCGTAGGACAGCTTTGTGGTAAAAACATTTAAAATAAAAAGAAATAAGCAACAAAAACGGATCATAGCGATAAGCTTACCAGACTATTTATTGAGATCAAACTTATTAGACCCTAAGTCAAACATCTAATAACCGCGACACATTAACGCTTAATGCAATAAATTGAGCATTAAATTGACAGAGATCTGGACTAACTTTGTCCTTAGAGCTAAATAACCCCCCATAATTAAGAATCTCAGTAAAATAACTGCAAATTATTATTTTTATTGAAAAAGTGTTGGAGCTTTGTTGTGGCAAATATTGAAGAAGATGAAGGTACTCGCAGGGACTTTTTATTTTATGCAACGGGTGGGGCGGCTGCTGTAGGAACTGGAGCTGCGGTTTGGCCTCTTATCAATCAGATGAATCCATCTGCTGATGTTAAAGCCTTAGCATCTATAAGAGTAGATGTATCTGAAGTCGAACCAGGTACTCAGTTGACCGTTAAGTGGCTTGGTAAACCCGTATTTATTCGCCGTCGAACTGAAGCGGAGATAGACGAAGCCAAAAATGTTAATCTTGATGAACTGCTAGATAACATGGCTCGTAACGACAATATTCCAGAGGCTTCCGCAGATGATACAAATAGAAGCTTGGATGAAAGTGGCGAATGGTTGGTGATGATGGGTGTGTGTACGCACTTGGGTTGCGTTCCATTAGGTGATGGGGCCGGCGAATTCAACGGATGGTTTTGCCCATGTCATGGTTCCCACTACGATACTTCGGGTAGAATACGGAAAGGTCCAGCACCAGAAAATTTAGCAGTACCTCCAGCAGTTTTTGTAGACGATACGACGATAAAGTTAGGATAAGGATTTAGGGCAATGGCAGGAATTCCCCACGACCACTACGAACCAGGATCAAAAGGCGAAAAATGGCTCCACAGCAGGCTACCTATTGTTGGTCTGCTTTACGATACTATCATGTTACCAACTCCAAAAAATTTGAACTGGATGTGGATTTGGGGAGCTGTGCTTACATTTTGCCTTGCTCTGCAAATTATAACGGGCATTGTTCTTGCGATGCATTATACCCCTCACGTTGATGAAGCGTTTGCTAGCGTGGAACATATCATGAGAAATGTTAACGGTGGTCATATGCTTCGCTACCTTCATGCTAACGGAGCATCGCTGTTTTTTATAGCGGTTTATGCGCACATTTTTAGGGGCTTATATTATGGATCATACAAAGCACCTAGAGAGGTAACCTGGATAATTGGAATGCTAATCTATCTCTTGATGATGGCGACAGCATTTATGGGCTATGTATTACCTTGGGGACAAATGTCTTTTTGGGGTGCAACTGTTATTACTGGATTGTTCGGAGCCATTCCCTTCATTGGAGATGCACTTCAAACCCTTTTACTAGGTGGTCCAGCCGTTGATAATGCAACTCTGAACCGCTTCTTCAGCCTACATTATCTGTTTCCTTTTCTTATCGCAGGATTGGTGATTGTTCATATTTGGGCTTTCCATACCACTGGGAATAACAATCCGACAGGTGTTGAAGTTCGCCGAGGTTCGAAGGAAGAAGCTGAAAAAGACACAGTGCCTTTTTGGCCATATTATATCATCAAAGATGTATTTGCTTTGTCAGTGATCATGGTCGTGTTTTTTGCCATCGTTGGTTTTATGCCAAATTATCTTGGTCACCCAGATAACTATATTGAGGCTAATCCCCTAGCAACTCCAGCTCACATTGTTCCCGAATGGTACTTTCTACCGTTCTATGCAATCTTACGAGCTTTTACCGCTGACGTTTGGGTGGTACAGATTGTAAGCTTTTTAACTGGCGGAATCATCGATGCTAAGTTTTTTGGTGTTCTAGCAATGTTTGGAGCGATCTTGGTTATGGCAGTAGCTCCATGGCTTGACACTTCGTCGGTACGGTCTGCTCGATATAGGCCAATGCTTAAACTTTGGTTTGCGATATTAGTATTAGACTTTTTTCTTCTCATGTGGTTAGGAGCAATGCCTGCTGAGGAACCATATGCATCTCTGTCATTGATCGCATCAACGTACTGGTTTGCTTATTTTCTTGTGATTCTTCCTCTGCTGGGTGTTTTAGAAAAGCCAACTGCACAACCCGAAACTATTGAAGATGATTTTAATAACAAAAATGGCAAGACTATAGAAATGCCAGCCGAATAGGTCAAAAACATGAATATATTTTCTCTTATCAAATCTCTTGCTAAAATCACTGCTACTTTTGTTTTAGTTGCTAACTCAGCTTTTGCTGCGGGTGGCGGAGATGCTTACATCAAAGATTTTGATTTTTCCTTTGAAGGCCCCCTAGGGTCCTATGACCAAAACCAACTTCAAAGAGGTCTGAAAGTTTACACTGAAATATGTTCAGCATGCCATGGCTTGAAATATGTTCCAATCCGTACGCTGGGAGATGAAGGTGGTTTGGGTTATTCGGAAGATCAGGTTCGCGCTTATGCTGAGAACTATGAGATCTTTGATCCAGAACTTGATGATTACCGACCTGCAAAACCGACAGATCACTTCCCCGAAGTTGTTGATGCTGGTGCTCCTGACTTGTCTCTAATGGCGAAGGCTAGGGCTGGATTTCATGGTCCAATGGGTACGGGTATCAACCAATTAGTAAAAGGAATGGGTGGTGCAGAGTACATAGCGTCGTTACTGGCTGGCTATACTGGAGAAGAAAAAGAAGAGTTTGGTACTGTGTTTTACGAAAACACCGCTTATCCTGGTCGTTGGATTGCGATGGCCCCTCCATTGTATGGTGAGGACGTGGATTATGATGATGGTCATTCAAACGATTTGAAACACGAAGCTATGGACGTTGCTGCCTTTTTAACATGGGCAGCTGAGCCAAAGATGATGGCTAGGAAACATGTTGGTTTTAGAGCAGTACTGTTTCTAATTTTACTTTCCGCTTTGTTATATGCCACCAACAAAACGTTATGGGCGCCAATCAAAAAAAGAGCTGCTTAAATCTTTATTTGGTCTAAATAAAAATAACTAAGCAATCAATCGTTGTCGGACAGTCCAGCCCCTGCGCCACTTAACCTACTTTCATCAGTTGCAGGGGCGTAAGTTTTGTAGGCGTATTTATTTAATGTTTTGAATTGTTTCTCACTCAAGCAAGCTCGAAACGAGGGTGTTTGCTTATACCCATCGATTATAAGCTCTTCGCCAGTCCATTCATAATTATTAACCTGCACTTTCTTTTCAGGTCTCACGTAGACTAAAGCGGCTAAGTCAAATATATTACTCAGTTTATTGCTACTGGGCTGATCTATTATCTTACAGTAGTCTATCCAAAATCTTTTATCGTGTAAGTGTTCAATCCAAGTATCGAGTTCATTAACACCAAAAGACATAAACCACGCACCGCAAGCTGCAGCGTCTTCAGCAATGCCCCATGATAGACCTGAGCCTACAGCAGCCTTATTAAGGAGAGCTTCATATTCATTTAGAGAGAGTTCGATCTCTTCACTCAAGGTGCCCAAATCCAATCTTCTGGGTCACTTCCCGACGATAATTCGTCTGGAAATGGTGCACCTTTAAACATATTAATTCTGACCCATCGGTCTGAGCGAGGATCAAAATGGCAAGCACCAAAAAACGATAGCTTTGCTCTTAACATATCTATTGGCAACATTGAGCTATCAATAGTGTTATCTCTTATTTCTGAAAATGGTAATTCACCACAAGTAAGGCAGCGGCGTATTATATGCCTATGTTCTGGGTATACCGCTAAAAAACTTGCTAGAGGGGTTTCAGGTTCAAGTTCGCAAAGATTTGCATATGCACGTGCCACATCTCGTCCTGGCTGAAGAGCCTGTTCGTATTCGTTTAACTCTGGCATCTCAAACCGCTCACCAAGACGTGGCTCTAATTTTTCTTCTGAAGTGTACCACGCTCTTGCATTACAACTTGGGTTTGACCAATCAATCTCTAAGGCCCAACTATAATATGCCTCGATAGTCGACTTTACACTTTCAACTGTCATGTCGCCATTTATCGGGAATAGTTTTGCCTCATCGCAAGACATCTGATCGCCAAAGTTATCTATTAGGTGCCCATAAGGCTCAAGTACTAAAGAATTCAACATTTCTTGACCTTCGATACTTAACTCTTTTTCCGACCAATCGCATAAAGTTTTCCATGGAAACTTAATATGGAAGTTGAACCCTTCTAACTTATCTTCTAGTTTTTCTATATCCTTTCCTAGGACGAGGTTTTTTTTAACTTGTACGGGGTGCTCAGATTGCCAAGCTTTTAAATGCGGCTTTAATCTCGTTACGAGTTCTTTAAATTTTGAAATTTCAGTCTGAGTAGCATCTTCAATGTTTTTTACTGTTGCGATGGCATTTTCTTTAGCTTCAAACCAATTATGAATTAACCTAGGATGATTGATTAAAAATGGAGCCATCCCAAGACCAGTAGAGTTACCGACCCCAAAAGAACGTCTTACAGAGCTATCAAGTTTTACCGCTGTCTCTGGGTTTTTCATTACTGCTAAGTGTTCGATTAAATCCATCACAAATGTGCGGATTAAATAAACAGTCATCATTTCTAGTTGGAAAGGGGAGTTTGCTTCTTCTCGCTTTTCTACAACTCGGCGGTCGGCTGAACCAAACTTTCCAGATCCATATACTGCAGTTGTACGCATTAAATACCCAACATCCCTTATTCGATCTAAGTCGGGCTGCTTACCTTCTGCAAGACAGTTCAAAACATAATCCCACAATCTAACAGATCGGTTTGCGCGTGATAGGCATAATTCATTTTGTGTTAGGCGACCGTCTTCTTGATAAGGTACATGTTGACTCAGTCTGTCTATATCCTCAATTGAAGGCTTTCCATCGTAGAGGGTAAATGTAGCGTCCCAAGCAGAAGCTATGACACGGTCGCTCCGCATTTCGTCAGGTAAATCATGCGCAAAGCATACTAGAGTGTAATCACGTGATGGAGTGCTCAGCCTGTATAGTGCTCTTCCTACACCGCGGGCGTTTATTTCAAATAGATCTCTATTAAACTTCCAGTTCTGTTTGGAAACTCTTCTTAGAAATTGTCTTAAGAAAGAAAGCCTTGATTGATGCATTGAGCCCATACGATCCAACCGCATAACTTTTTCCGCAGATCTTTTAAGATTAGAAATGTCAACGATGCGATTAATCGGTCTGGCCCCCTTAAAATAAAATTGTCAGAATTTAAGAATATACAGTGTTTTTTGATTTTCCAAGTTCAGTTGTTACTATAGTTACGTCAAAAATAAGAAATCTCAACGCTATAGGCACATATTTTTCAGAGAATATAGGCCTTAATCACAGTAAAAGTCTTGGTGGCGAAATTGGCAAGTTTATTCAAGTGGCATACCGACGCACATTACTCGAGCCTTCAATTGAAGCCTAGCAATTTTGCAAATGCTTTAGCTAAAAATTTACCAATAGCGAGATTCATCAAAGAACATGTAAAGGGAAATTGCCCAATCATATTGGACTCTGAGAAAGTTGAAGCCAACAAAAGTGATGACATAGGCGTTTTCAGAACA
>Ga0208127_1000670_pt1 | contig 17444 bp, 10 predicted proteins | sample ETNtaG_6_FD_185751 | JGI IMG/M metagenome (GOLD analysis project Ga0208127, IMG submission 185751) | Marine microbial and viral communities from oxygen minimum zone, Eastern Pacific Ocean - ETNP201306SV45 (SPAdes) (version 2) | ecosystem: Environmental > Aquatic > Marine > Oceanic ...
CAATAGCAAGTGGAGTAATGTTACCAAGAACAGCTCCAGAACAATCAACAATCAAGAAAGTGCTTAGTTTTATTGAAGAGTCTGAGCCTGGTGATTTGGCTTTTTTCGATGACAAGGAAGGTAATATTATTCATGTCGGTATAGTGCTTGAAAACAACTATATCATCCATGTATCAGGGCAAGTGCAGATAGATCGGCTCGATCAAACAGGTATATTTAATGGAACAAAGAACACACATACCCATCAACTAAGACTTATCAAATCTATCGCATAAAAAAACCCCGCATTTAGCGAGGTTTCATTTTTGAATAAATGACTAAAGACTGTCTAACATATCTCTATACTTTTTAAAATTGACACTATCACCAATTGTTCCATATATATTTTTAAGTGTGGTTATTGCATCAATACTTTTAGGATTGATGGACACTAATTTCTCCAAATATGGTACGGCTTCAAGAAAAAGCTCTTCTCGTTGTTGCTTTAAAGCATCGTATTTTCTGTTATCTGAAGCAGAAGTACCTAATGAATTCATCTCCTCTACAATAGCAGATTCACCTTCTAAAACAACTGATGCTAAGTTAAGGTAAGTGACTTCGTAAGTAGGGTCCAATTCAATTGCTTTCTTATAATAAGAAATTGCAGTATCGCGGTTTCCTTTATTACCATTAACAACACCCAAATTATAATACAAAATCGCATTGTTTGGATCTTGTGCTATAGCTTCTTCCATAAGTGTTGCAAAACGTTCTTCGTTACCAATTTTGCTGTACAAATCTGCCTCAGTCAAAATCAAAGCAATGTCTTTAGGAGAAATTGCGCGTGCATCTTTTACAGCTTGCATGGCAGCTTCATTATCGCCTTTTTGAACATAAATAAGCGCAATGTTTTTAACAATTTCTGGAAGTTTCGACGGAGAAAGGTCCTCACGATGATTCTTGAAATCTTTAGATTTTTTATATATATCATAGGTTGCAGCATCAGGCACTTCAACTTCATTTCCAGTTGCAACTTCTGTAACATAATATATTTTATTCCGCCCTTCGTAATTAAGTTCTTTGAGACGTAAATAATAGGACAACGAAGTGTCATAGTCTCCACCATTAACTGAACTTGAAGCTGCGAAATATAAATAGTCAAGATTGTTCGAAGGATTTAATTCGTACGTCATGTACAACAACTTTGAAGCTGCTGCATATTTGTTGTTTTTATTTAATTCGACAGCTTCGTTTATCATCTCATTAGTCAAACTTGGAGTGTTAGCTTCAATTAATGAAGAGTATTTTTTTAGTTTAGCACTTTTCTCAATTGAGCTGGATTTATTAAATGCAGCAATGGCTTCGTTGAATGCTTTAGTCTTTTGCTTGGAAATCCCAATCAAATAATAGTATTGCGAACTGTATTTTGCATCTGCGTTTTCAATTAATGGCTGCATTTCATCTAGGGCTAAAATTGCCTTACCATAAAGACTTGCATCAACGAGTTTTTGAGCTGCTTTAAGCTCCTTCTTTTGCGCTGTAGCCATATAAGAAATTAGGGCGGCCAGAAGCACAGGGATGTAAAGTTTCATATTATTTATTTTATGAATTATCGTTATCTTCTATAGTTACATCAATATCATCAACGTCTTGAATCTCCTCCTCATCATTCATTACCTTGGCTACTGCCGCAATTGAGTCATCATCTTTTATATTGATCAAACGAACACCTTGGGTGGCGCGACCCATCACGCGTAGTGTATCTACTCCCAATCGAATGGCAATTCCCGAGCGGTTTATAATCATCAAGTCATCTCCGTCATTAACATTTTTAATCGCAACCAAATTACCTGTTTTTTCAGTTAAAGAAAGGGTTTTTACACCTTTACCTCCACGGTTGGTTATGCGATAGTCGTCCAAATTGGACCGCTTCCCATATCCGTGCTCAGAAACCACCAATATATCCGAGTCTAGATCATTAACAGTAACCATGCCAATAACTTCATCATTGGCATCTTTAAGTGAAATTCCTCTAACACCAGACGCATTTCTTCCCATTGGACGGGTTTTGCTTTCCTCAAAACGGATTGCTTTACCAGACTTTACTGCCAAGACAACTTGCGAAAGACCAGTGGTTAGTTTGGCCTCAAGTAATTCATCGCCTTCACGAACCGTAATCGCATTTATTCCGTTGGTTCTAGGCCTTGAATATTGTTCTAAAGAAGTTTTCTTAACCTGACCTTTTTTGGTAGCCATTACAACAAACATGCTGTTTATGTATTGCTCATCCTTTAGGTCTTGTGTGCAAATAAAGGCTTTTACCTTGTCATCTTGTTCAATATTGATTAGGTTTTGGATGGCACGTCCTTTAGCTGTTTTACTTCCTTCAGGAATTTCAAATACGCGTAACCAAAAACATTTTCCTTTTTGGGTAAAGAACAACATATATTGATGGTTGGTACCAACAAATAGATGCTCTAGAAAATCTTCGTTACGCGTGGTGGAAGCTTTCTGGCCTACACCACCCCTATTTTGTGTACGATACTCAACAAGCGGTGTCCTCTTGATATAACCTGCATGGGAAATGGTAATTACTACTTTTTCATTTGGAATCATGTCTTCTACACGAAAACTTCCTCCAGCATATTCTATCGTGGATCTTCGTTCATCACCATATTTATCCTTGACTTCATGAAGCTCAGTTTTAATGATATCCATTCTACGATCTTTCTTGTCTAAAATATCATTAAGATCAGCTATGGTTTTCATCAATTCATCAAACTCATTGCGCAACTTGTCTTGTTCAAGTCCTGTTAATTGACGTAAGCGCATCTCAACAATAGCTTTTGCCTGAATTTCTGTTAAGTCATAAGTATCAATTAATTTTTTACGCGCCTCATCAGCATTTGCAGAGGCTTTTATTAGAGCGATAACTTCGTCTATATTGTCAGAAGCAATAATCAAGCCCTTTAAAATGTGTGCCCGCTCTTCGGCTTTACGCAACTCGTATTGTGTACGACGCACTACTACCTCATGACGGTGTTCCACAAAATGGTGAATCATATCCTTGAGATTCAACATTTGTGGACGACCTTTAACAAGTGCAATATTGTTTACACTAAAAGAAGATTGTAAGGCCGTGTATTTGTACAACATGTTGAGCACAATATTTGGAATCGCGTCGCGCTTTAGCACATATACAATACGCATTCCTTTTCTGTCAGATTCGTCACGGATATTAGAAATCCCCTCAATTTTCTTGTCGTTAACCATTTCGGCTGTCTTCCTAATCATGTCAGCCTTATTGACTTGATAGGGAATTTCAGTAACTATAATACACTCACGACCATTTATCTCCTCTATTTCTGCTTTTCCACGAACAACCACACGGCCTCTACCGGTATGGAAAGCATCTTTTACACCTTCGTATCCATAAATGACACCACCTGTTGGAAAATCAGGTGCTTTGATATGTTCCATCAAACCATCAATATCAATATCTGGTGTGTCAATATATGCGATTGTACCGTTGATTACTTCAGTGAGGTTATGAGGTGGCATATTGGTTGCCATACCAACAGCAATCCCAGAAGCACCATTGATAAGTAGATTTGGAACCCTTGTAGGCATTACAGTGGGTTCCTTTAAAGTATCGTCGAAATTGAGTTGATGATCAACGGTATCTTTATCGATATCGGCCATCATATCTTCTGAAATTTTTTGCAAACGCGCTTCTGTGTAACGCATGGCCGCTGGGCTGTCTCCGTCAACTGACCCAAAGTTTCCTTGACCGTCAACCATCATGTAGCGTAGGCTCCAAGACTGAGCCATGCGTACCATCGTATCATAAACTGATGTATCTCCGTGTGGGTGATATTTACCTAAAACTTCGCCAACAATACGAGCAGATTTTTTATACGATGAATTTGCTTTGACTCCCAATTCATGCATACCAAAAAGCACACGACGGTGTACTGGCTTTAAACCATCCCGAACATCTGGCAGTGCACGTGACACAATGACCGACATGGAATAATCGATATAGGCCGACTTCATTTCGTCTTCAATGTTGATTGGAATCAATTTGTCTTCAGTAGCCATTTGGTTTTAATTTAGTGTTTTGACATAATTGCTAAAATAAGTATTCATCGAATGAATATACATTAATTTAAAGGCTATTTTCTTATAATTTATTAACAAGTTGTATTAGAAACTTATGGAAAATTTTTTGTCAATTTTATTTGTAATTAAACAATTTTTTTTGTCTATTCGTTATACATCTGGTTCGATTTTTGATCAGTGTTTGTAAAAAGCTATGGACGATAATTTTTCATCACGTGTAAAAGATGTCATTACCTACAGTAAAGAAGAAGCTTTACGACTCGGTCATGACTTTATTGGCACCGAGCACCTTATGCTAGGATTGTTGCGTGATGGTAACGGAAAAGCAATTTCGATATTGTCAGCACTTGAAATTGATTTAGACTATCTAAGAAGAAAAATTGAAATCTTAAGCCCTGCTAACCCTTCCAACTCTCCTGAACCCCAACACAAAACAAATTTGCACCTAACCCGTCAGGCCGAACGTGCACTCAAAACTACATTTCTCGAGGCCAAACTTTTTCAAAGCAACTCAATAAACACCGCACATTTATTGCTTTGTATTCTTAGAAACGAAAATGATCCAACAACAAAAGTGCTACATAAACTACAGGTAGACTACGAAACAGTTAAAGATCAGTTCAAATACATGTCTGTCGAATCTGATGATGATGACTTCATAGACATGCCATCAGCTGATGCATTTCCAGATGACGCAGCCGACGAAGACAACCGTGGGCAAGGCGCTTCCTTCTCATCATCAACTGATGAAAAGAAGTCAAAAAAATCAAGTACACCAGTACTTGACAACTTTGGGAAAGATCTAACAAAGGTTGCAATTGATGGAGACATGGATCCTGTAATTGGCAGAGAAAAAGAAATTGAACGTGTTTCACAAATTTTGAGCCGTCGTAAGAAAAATAATCCGCTACTTATAGGCGAGCCCGGAGTGGGTAAATCTGCTATTGCAGAAGGATTGGCCTTGCGCATCATTCAAAAAAAGGTGTCTAGGGTACTCTACAACAAACGTGTTGTGACTTTAGACTTAGCTTCTCTAGTTGCTGGCACTAAATACAGAGGACAGTTTGAAGAGCGACTAAAAGCTGTTATGAATGAACTCGAAAAAAATTCCAATATCATTTTGTTTATTGACGAAATTCACACCATTGTTGGTGCCGGAGGTGCTACAGGAAGCTTAGATGCTTCCAATATGTTTAAACCAGCACTTGCTAGAGGTGAAATACAATGTATAGGCGCTACTACACTTGATGAATACCGTCAGAATATTGAAAAAGATGGTGCATTAGAGCGTCGGTTCCAAAAAGTAGTGGTTGAGCCAACTTCTGTTGATGAAACCATTGAAATATTACAAAACATAAAAGATAAATACGAAGCGCATCACAATGTTAACTACACGGACGATGCTATTGAAGCCTGTGTAAAACTATCTGACAGATATATAACCGATCGCTTTTTGCCAGATAAAGCCATAGATGCTCTTGACGAAGCAGGATCAAGAGTACATATCACCAATATGGAAGTTCCAGAAAAAATCGTTGAGATTGAAAATGAACTTGAAAGGGTGCGTGAGCAAAAAAATAGCGTTGTCAAACGTCAGAAATATGAAGAAGCTGCAAAGCTTCGCGATGATGAAAAAAAATTAGAAAAAGAATTGTTGTTAGCGCAAGAAGATTGGCAAGAAGAACAACGACAAAACAGAGAAACTGTTACTGAAGCTCATATTGCCGATGTGGTTGCTATGATGACAGGTATTCCTGTACAACGTGTTTCCGACGGTGAAGGTGAAAGACTTGAAAAACTTGAAGAACTCATACAGGGTAAAGTGATTGGACAAGAAAATGCGGTTGCAAAAGTAGCGAAGGCTATTCAACGCAACAGAGCGGGTCTAAAAAATCCAAATAAGCCTATTGGCTCATTTATTTTCCTTGGACAAACTGGTGTTGGCAAAACACAACTGGCCAAAGTATTGGCATCAGAACTTTTTGAAAGCGAATCCTCACTCATACGAATAGACATGAGTGAATACATGGAAAAATTCTCTATTTCAAGGCTAATTGGTGCACCTCCCGGGTATGTAGGTTATGAAGAAGGTGGTCAGTTAAGTGAAAAGGTAAGGAGAAAACCATATTCAGTTATCTTGCTTGATGAGATTGAAAAAGCCCACCCTGATGTCTTTAATATGCTACTCCAAGTATTGGATGATGGTTTTTTAACAGACTCGCTTGGGAGACGTGTAGACTTCAAAAACACAATCATTATCATGACTTCAAATGTTGGCGCAAGACAAGTCAAAGACTTTGGCCTTGGTGTTGGATTTGGAACAGCCGCACAGAAATCTCAAGAGGCTAAAAACATAAAAGGCGTTATTCAAAATGCGTTGAAAAAGAAATTCTCGCCTGAATTTTTAAATCGAATTGATGATGTGGTAATCTTTAACAATCTTGACAAAAATCATCTCACAAAAATAATTCAACTTGAACTTGGCGCACTCCAAGACAGAGTTAAAGAACTAGGATATAGCCTATCTCTAAGTAAAAAGGCAATTACATTTTTGATTGATAAGGGTTATGATAAACAATATGGTGCAAGGCCACTTGCTCGAGCTATCCAGCGCTATGTCGAAGATGCTATGGCAGGAGAAATTCTAAAAAAATCTCTCACTAATGGTTCTAAAGTAACTTTTGATTGGGATGGTAAGAGCGATGAATTAAAGTTCACTATAAGCAACAAAAACACTGCTGAAAAATCTTAAATTTCTAAGTGACATTGGTTTGTGCTTAAATAGCGCGTAAGCTAAGGTCAACTATAGCTGCTGAATGCGTTACAGCACCCATAGAAACATAGTCAACACCTGTTTCGGCATAATTAACTACATTTTCTAAATCAATATTCCCTGAGGCTTCTGTATCCATTTTACCATTGATATATGATACCGCTAATGCCAAATCCTTGGTTGACATATTATCTAGCAATATTCGGCTGATCCAAGGATTTTGCAAACAAATTTTAACTTCTTTAAAATTGCGGGTTTCAACAATAACAGGGATTGACTTATCCAAACCATTTACATAGGTTTTTGCTTTAGCAAGTGCCAATTCCAATCCACCACAAAAATCAATATGGTTATCTTTTAACATTATGGCATCATAGAGACCCATTCTGTGGTTTACGCCGCCGCCAATGGCAACAGCCCATTTTTCAGCAATTCTAAAATTAGGAGTCGTTTTCCTTGTATCCAAAACCTTACATTTAGTGTGAGCGATTCGTTCTAGAACTTGGTTTGTCAGAGTCGCAATACCACTCATACGCTGTAATGAATTAAGCATAATCCGTTCTAAACTAAGTATGGTCTGGGCATTTCCCTCCAAATATAATAACACCTCGCCCTTTGAAAACTGGGCACCATCCTTATAAACTGAGTTAAGACTTACATCTTTTCCATGGCGTTGCAGTATAAATTCACAAAAAGCAACACCTGCCAAAACGCCACTCCCTTTTGCAATTAGTTGGGCCTTGGTAGAAAGATTTTTTGGAAAAACAGCTTTTGAAGTATGATCACCAAACTTATCCAAATCCTCAATAACTGCGCCATCAACACAAGAAATTAGTTCATTTTGATATGTTTTTACAAAGGGGTTAGACATAATCTTGATTGTAATAAACCCCTTTATTTTCAGAATGTTGTTGGGATTGTTTAATTATTAGATAGGCCACACTAACAAGATTACGTAAGGTAGTAAGCTGTGGAGTTAATTTGTTTTTTTGATAAAGTAATGCTGTAGATGCATATACATCTTGAAGCGCCATTTCTGCATGGTGTAGACTATCACCAGATTTGATAATTCCGACATGCGCACTCATAATATGTTGTAAATCAGAACGTAGTAAACTTATTTGAGCAATACGTTCATTTGACACATCTTCAGTACCCAACCAATCTGGAATGGTATCAAAAAATGTGAGAGGCAATATATTTTCCTGTAAAGTTTCTACAGCATGCTCTGCAGCACGAGCAGCAAATACCAAGGCTTCCAAAAGAGAGTTTGAGGCCAAGCGGTTGGCTCCATGTAATCCCGTATGACTGCACTCTCCAATGGCATATAATGCTGATAAGCTACTCTGGCCATTTTCGTCAACATCTATTCCCCCACAAAAATAATGTGCTGCTGGAAGTACGGGGATAAATGTTTTGCTAATGTTAATACCTAGCTTCATGCAAGTTGACTTAATGGTTGGAAACTCTTGCTCTAATTTAATTGGATCAATATTGGTTGCATCAAGGTATACGTGTGGAGTATTGTACTTTTTCATTTCAGCGTTTATAGCTCGAGAAACTACGTCTCTTGGCGCCAAATCTAATTGCGCATCGTATTTGCCCATAAAAGCTTCGCCTTTTTCATTGCGAAGAATTGCACCTGCACCTCGAATTGCTTCAGATATCAAAAAAGTATTGCCATCAACTTTTGGATATAAAGCAGTTGGATGAAATTGAACAAAATGTAGGTCTTTAACATGAACCTTTGCACGATAGGCTGCGCCTAGACCATCACCCGTTGCTGCATTTGGGTTAGTTGTGTGTGCGTATACTTGGCCAGCACCGCCTGTCGATAATACCGTTAGTTGAGATGTGATTTTGATGATTTGCTCATCTTTGATGGAAATCACATAAGCACCATAACATCTTCTAAGTTTTTTACCTTTAAGATGGTGATCCGTTATCAAATCTACAAGTGAATAGTTTTCAAAAAAATGAATGTTTTTGTGAGCTCTGGCCTTTTCAATAAGGGCATTTTGAATATGCAAGCCAGACTGGTCTTTGTGATGCACAATGCGTTTGGCTGAATGTCCACCTTCTTTTCCAAGATGGAGTAAATTCCCTTTTTTATCAAAGTCAGCACCCCAATCCATCAATTCTTTTACCCTCAAGGGTCCTTCACGAACAACAAATTCTACAACTTTGGGGTCTGATGTATAATCACTAGCACGCAGTGTGTCGTCAACATGATTAGCATAAGAATCATTTGAAAAATTTGAAACTACAGCTATACCACCTTGTGCGTATTTGGTGTTACTTTCAAATAAATCGCGCTTGGATATCATAACAATTTTTTTGTCGGGACATCGATTTGCCAAACGAACTGCAAAACTCAATCCTGCAATTCCAGTTCCAATAACCAACACGTCTGCATGCATATTATGACAAGGCTAACATCCTGTCAATGGGCGCTTTTGCAGCAGCCATCAAAGAAGGTTCAAGATTAATTTCAGGTTGTTCGTATTTTAAGCATAAATAAAGTTTTTCCAATGTATTTAGCTTCATAAAACCACATTCACTACAGGCACAAGTATCGTCTGAAACGGGTGCTGGAATAAAAGTTTTTTGGGGAGCACGTTTTTTCATTTCATGTAAAATACCTGCTTCTGTCGCCACTATGTAGGCGTCTGCGTTGTCTTGTTGGACAAAATTGAGTAATCCTGAAGTACTACCCACATAATGAGCAATATCTAATACTTGTGACTCACTTTCGGGATGAGCAATAAATTTGGCATTAGAATACTGTTGCGCCAAATTAACAATTTTATCAAATGAAAAAGCTTCATGTACAATACATGAACCATCCCAAAGGATCATATCACGACCTGTTTCCTTAATTAAATAACGACCTAGGTTTTTGTCGGGCGCAAAAATGATGGGTTGGTCTTTTGGTATACTTTCAATAATACGAACAGCATTGCTAGAGGTGCAAACAATATCACTCAAAGACTTGATCTCAGCAGAGCAATTGATATAAGTAACTACAATAGCATCGGGATGTTTAGACTTAAAAGAAGCAAATGCATCAGGTGGACAGGAGTCTGCTAAGGAGCAACCCGCGTTTAAATCCGGTAATAAAACTTTTTTTGTAGGGTTAATTATTTTAGCTGTTTCAGCCATAAAATGCACCCCAGCAAAGACTATGATTTCGGAAGACACCTCAGCAGCTGATTTCGCTAAATACAGGCTATCCCCGAGGTAATCAGCTAAGTCTTGTATGGTATCTTCTTGATAGTAATGTGCTAAAAGCACGGCATTTTTAGCTGCTTTCAAACGCTTAATTTCTTCAACTAATGAAATGTCATTTGGAACAGGCGCATCTACAAATCCTTTTGCAGTTAGAGAGGCGACAGCAGTGGGCGTTTTTATGATGCTCAATTTTATATAAAATTAATGAAATTTATGCCTTCTTAAGCCTTAGAATTAACTAAATATTATTCAGATTAAACATATAATATAAACGAATAACAACAAAAATAGTGATCAGCGCATTATTTTGGACAGAAAACGGTTACTTTTGTATCGTTTTTTTTAACACTTGAAAATGATAGTTTTAAAGTTTGGCGGTTCTTCAGTAGCTAGTGCCAGTGAAGTTGAGCAGGTTCTTGATGTTTTATTACAGAAAAAGAAACCAATGGCAGTTGTGGTTTCAGCCCTGGGTGGAATTACAGACGAACTACACACATTAGGAAAGCTTGCCGCTAATGGTGATGTATCCTACGTAAATCGATTAAAAAAAGTTGAAGACCGTCATGTTTTGATGGTACAAAAGCTTATTCCTGTTTCTAAAAGAAGTGCTATTCTAAGCACTACAAAACAAATTATCAACAAACTCGAAACCATTCTAGAGGGTACCTTTATGATACGTGAGCTTTCACCAAAAACGTTGGATACGCTGTTAAGTTTTGGAGAAATTCTATCGCACAAAATAATAGCAGAGGCTGCTAAAGCAAAAGGGATAGATGCTGTTGCAAAGAATGCACAAGATCTTATAGTGACCTTTCAATCGCTAGGAAGAACACTTGTGGATTATAAAAAAACCAACGCTAATCTCCTATCGTTTTTCAAAAGCAACAAACACCAAGCAGTCATTCTTCCTGGATTTGTTTCCAAAAATGCAGAAGGCATCGTCACAACACTAGGGCGTGGCGGTTCTGATCTAACGGCATCCATAACGGCATGCGCACTTGAAGCAGAATCTTTAGAAATTTGGACAGACGTTAGTGGAATGTATACAGCACACCCTGCATTAGTAAAACAAGCCAAGTCTATCCCTGAGATATCGTACCAGGAAGCCATGGAACTTTCTCATTTTGGTGCCAAGGTAATCTATCCCCCCACCCTTCAGCCCATTATTGAAAAAAGCATTCCGGTTTATATTAAAAATACTTTTGAACCCAACGAACCAGGCACACTTATTACAAATTCTACAGAGCCAGAGACTGTGGTTAGAGGAATTAGTCATATCAATGATATTGCATTGCTAACACTTGAGGGCAGCGGTATGATAGGTGTTCCAGGTTACTCACAAAAGCTGTTGACTGTATTGGCGCAACATCACATAAATGTGGTGATGATCACGCAAGCATCTTCTGAACATTCCATTTGTTTGGGTATTGATGCAGCAGAGGCAGATTTTGCACAAGAAACTATTGACGATGCGTTTGCGCTTGATATTGAGACAAAAAAAATTAATCCTATCCGAGTCGAAAAAGATTTATCCATCATTGCACTTGTTGGTGAGAACATGAAAAACCACCAAGGTATTAGCGGGCGTATGTTTCGTGCCTTGGGAAATAATAATGTTAATGTAAAAGCTATTGCACAAGGTGCCTCAGAAAAAAACATCACCGCAGTAATTGACAGCAAAGACATCAAGAAGGCGTTAAACACGCTTCACGAGGCATTCTTTGAAGCACAGATAAAAAAACTACACTTGTTTGTTACAGGAATTGGTAATGTGGGAAGTAAGTTTTTAGAGCAAGTACACAAACAACATGATTTTCTTAAAGAAAACTTCAAACTCAATTTGAGTGTAATTGGTATTTCCAACTCACGCAAAATGATGTTTGATTCAGCTGGAATAAATCTAGATGATTGGAGAACAAAATTAAATGCCGGTGAGAAGGCAGATAAGGATCTATTTTTTGAAAAAACCAAAGCATTAAACATGCGTAATGCCATTTTTGTGGACAACACAGCAAATCCTGTTATAGCTGGAACCTATGCGCATTATTTAGAAAACAATATTGGTGTCGTAACGTGTAACAAGATTGCATGTGCTGATGATTTGGTCAACTATCAAAAACTTAAGAAACTATCGCACAAGTACAACGCACCATTCTTATTTGAAACCAATGTCGGGGCTGGACTACCCATAATTGATACACTAAATCATTTGATTGCATCTGGCGATCAAGTACAAAGCATACAGGCAGTCCTGTCGGGTAGTTTGAATTTTGTTTTCAACTCATTCAATGAAAATACTTCATTCCGTGAAGTCGTGGAGCAGGCCATGCAAGAAGGCTACACCGAACCTGATCCAAAAATTGACTTAAGTGGAATTGACGTAGCAAGAAAAATATTGATTCTAGCAAGAGAAAGTGGTTTTGCATTGGAACTTTCCGATATTGAAAATAAATCATTTTTACCTAAGGCTTGTCTGGATTCTAACAGCAACGAAAGCTTTCTAGCAAGTTTGGACGAGCACAAGGCACATTTTGATGCCCTTTACCAAAATGCAGCACGCGAAAATGCGCGTTTAAAATATGTTGCCACATTTGAAAATGGCAAGGCAACAGTAGGATTAAAACATATCCCACAAGGGCATGATTTCTATAACCTTGAGGGTAGCGACAACATCGTGTTGTTCTACACAGACAGATATGCACAACAACCTTTAATTGTCAAAGGTGCTGGTGCAGGTGCTGCTGTAACAGCTTCGGGAATATTTGCAGATATCATTAGAATTGGAAAAAGTTGATGTAGAAGGCGTTAAACTGTTTGCGCCAGCAAGTATAGCCAATATTTCTTGTGGCTTTGATGTTTTGGGACTCTGTCTTGAAAACATTGGAGACATTATGGAAATACGCCGCAGTGATAAGTCGGGTATACAAATAACATCCATAAAAGGGCAAAATTTACCACTTGAAGCAGAGAACAATGTTGCAGGTGTAGCGGGCTTGGCCATGCTAGAAGCACATAATCCCAAACTAGGCTTTGAAATTCATATTGAAAAAAACATCAAACCTGGCAGTGGTATTGGAAGTTCTGCCGCGAGTGCTGCAGGTGCAGTAGCCGGGATAAATTACCTCCTCGGGAATCCATTTAGCAATAAAGAATTAATCCCTTTTGCTATGGAAGGAGAACGCCTGGCTTGTGGAACTGCGCATGCCGATAATGTGGCACCGGCACTATTAGGGGGGTTTACTTTGGTAAGAGACACTAATCCGCTTGACATCTGTGCATTGCCAACTCCACTGGAGCTTGTAGCTACGGTAATTCATCCAAAAATTGAAGTTAAAACAGCTGATGCACGTGCCGTACTCAAAAAAAGTGTAACCCTGAAAAAAGCCATCACCCAATGGGGAAATGTAGGTGCGTTAGTTTCTAGTTTATATGAGGAAGATTACGACTTATTAAGCAGGTCTTTGGTTGACGTAATCGTTGAGCCAGCAAGGTCTATATTAATACCATATTTTAAAGAATTAAAAGCAGCATGCAAAGCAAGTGGTGCGCTTGGTTCTGGCATATCGGGTTCTGGCCCTTCTGTTTTTGCCTTGTCTAGAGGTATGAGTACTGCAAATAAGGTTGCGCAAGCCATGGGGTCTGTTTTAGAAAAAACAAAAATTCCATATGATATTCACGTCAGTCCCGTTAAAAAATCTGGGGTTAGTTTTATAGAAGATCTTACATGAAATACTACAGCCTAACTGATAAAAATAACACCGCCAGCTTTTCAGAGGCTGTAATTCGTGGACTTGCTCCAGACAGGGGTTTATATTTTCCAGAAAAAATATCAAGATTAGATAAAGCATTTCTTAAGGATCTTGACAATAAATCAATAGTGGAGATTGGTGTTGAAGTCATGCGTCCTTTTGTTGGAGGCACCATTCCAGATAATCGATTGAGAAAAATTGTCACCGACACACTTTGCTTTGATTTTCCAGTGAATAAAGTCAATGACAACACGGCTACACTAGAAGTTTTCCATGGTCCAACAATGGCATTTAAAGATGTGGGTGCACGTTTTATGGCACGTTGTATTGGATATTTCAACGAACAAAGTCCCAAAAAAGTAACCGTTTTGGTTGCTACATCCGGCGACACAGGGGGTGCGGTAGCTTCAGGATTTTTGGGAATTGAAGGAACCGAAGTAATTATCCTCTATCCAAAGGGTAAAGTAAGTCACATCCAAGAACTACAACTCACCACAAATGGCAAAAACATAAAGGCTGTTGAAGTAGATGGTGTTTTTGACGACTGCCAAGAAATGGTCAAGTCAGCCTTTATAGATGAAGACTTAAAAAGAAAATTAAATCTTACCTCTGCCAATTCGATTAACGTTGCGCGTTGGTTACCGCAATCGCTGTATTTTTTCTTTGCTTATCAGCAGTTTAAGCGTTTGGGTATAGACAAAAAATTGACTTTTTCAGTTCCAAGTGGAAATTTTGGCAACATCTGTGCCGGGATTGTAGCCAAAAGACTTGGTTTACCAATAAACCATTTTATAGCCAGTACCAATATCAACGACACAGTACCCCGATATTTGCAAACACAAAACTACCAACCCAACCCTTCTAAGCAAACCATTTCCAATGCCATGGACGTGGGAAATCCATCTAATTTCATTCGTATTCAGTCCCTTTACAATAACGATTTTGATTCCCTAAAACAAGATTTTTCCTCATACGCTTATGACGATACGGAAACAAAGCTAGCACTGGCTGAGCTACATCAAAAGTACAATTATGTTGCTGACCCACACGGAGCAGTTGGTTATTTGGGATTACAAGACTTTTTGAAAAAAAATCATGATTATTACGGGATATTTTTAGAAACAGCTCACCCTATTAAATTCCGTGACACAGTAGAGGAAACACTTGGGCTAACCCTAGATATTCCAACACAAATTCAAAACATCCTTGATAAAACTCCAGAAAAAACTTCTTTGCGTGGATATAAAGCGTTTAAAGAATACCTACTCAATCAAGCTGTTTAATTCAGGTAATACAAATGCATCCAATACACTTGGCTCTTGCATCATGGCTTCAATGCCATCGGCAGTACGTGGTGCATAAGCAGAAAGGTTTACTGGTCCGTCATTAGTGATCAAGATGTCATCTTCAATTCGAATCGCTATACCCCACCATTTCGAATCACAGGGACTATTCTCAGGAATATAAATACCTGGTTCTACCGTGATAAGGGTATTGTGCTGAAAGGGATTATAAGTACCCGCGTCATGTACATCCAAACCCAAATAATGAGATGTGCCGTGCGGAAAGTATTTACGCACTTCTGAAGCATTTTTAATAATACCTAAATCTTTCAATCCGCTTACAATCACTTCAACTGCAGCATAATGTGGTGAGCGCATACTAGCACCAACAACTGATGCAGCAATACCTGCTTCTTGAGCTTCATAAACAATATCGTATATAGCACGTTGCTCCTCTGAAAAAGTGCCATCTGCAGGAATGGTACGGGTTACATCGGCAGTGTAGTTGTGGTATTCTGCACCCAAATCCATCAAAACCAAATCGCTTCCAACCTTTGGTTTGTCGTTGGTAATATAGTGTAAAACGCAGCCATTATGACCACCACCAACAATAGAAGGATACCCTTCATATTCGGCGCCGTATTTTTTAAAAACAAATTCATGTATACCTTGAATTTCACGCTCCGACATGCCAGGGTGCATGGCCTTCATAACCTCCACTTGACCCACTGCAGAGATATTAATAGCCTTCTTTAATAAGTCAACTTCTTCGGGTAATTTAATCTCTCGCAAACCATCCATAATCATGGGTAGGGTTTGGGAGTCAAGATTTGTGAGTTGTGCTGACATTTGTTGTCTTAGTTCTGTGCGTTGGCGTTCGTTTATAGCACTTTGGTATGCCTTAAGCAGTTTATCTTTAGCCAAGTCATCGTTGGTCCTCAGCGAACGAGATAATACTTGTGCAACATTGGCTGAACTATTGGCATCAGAAGTAGTTATGTAGCGGTATAAGGATACTTTTTCTGCATCAAAATCAATCGTGAAATTCGCTTTACCCTTAAAGCTTTTTATGAGCGAATAAAGGTCGGCATCATTTCTAGCATCATCACGAACGTCGTTATTGAAATCAAAAAAGAGCACTTGGTCAAATTGCCCGAAATCAATTTTGAAATCAGCAAATTCGGTATTGAAAAACACATTGGCGAATCCCAATTTTTGCTTGGCTCCTGCAATACCCAATCGGTAACCATCCCACTGTTCTCTTAATGGGTCACGTTCCTGCACAAACAGCACATCTTCCATAGGAATGCCATTTACAATTTGAGGTTCTTTATATATCAAAAGAACGCCATGTGGTTCTTTTAGTCCTGTGAGGTAATAAAAATTAGGATCTTGGTGGTAATGAAAGTCTACATCATTTGCGCGATTACGCACGGGATTGGTAAAAAACACAGCCACACTGTTTGGGGGCATTTGTTCACGCACCGCTTGGCGACGACCTTCGTGGAAGGCAGGGGTTAGGTAATCGTTAGGTACTTCTTGTGCTTGAAGGCAGCAAACCGTGATTATTGTGAATAAAATGCAGCGTAACATGAGCTTCTTTATAGCTAAAGTAGCTAAAACTGTGCTACTTTTGAAAGTATGAAGCAATTGTCCTTACATCAACATCACATCAGCTTAGGCGCCAAAATGGGCCCATTTGCAGGCTTTGAAATGCCGCTCACATATCAGGGCGTTAAGGCCGAGCATCTGTGTGTCCGTGATCATGTAGGTGTTTTTGACGTTTCCCATATGGGAGAATTTATGGTTAGCGGTAAGTCAGCAATAGCCTTATTACAACATACCACAAGTAATAACGTTGCGGCTCTTGGCATAGGCGATGCGCAATATGCCTATATGCCCAACAGTGAAGGTGGCGTAGTTGACGACCTTTTGGTGTATCGATTGGAGGAAGAAAAATATATGCTGGTTGTAAATGCCAGCAATCTAGCTAAGGATTGGAATTGGCTGACAGCGCAAAACAAGGAATTTGACGCAACCTTAGAAAATAAATCTGATGCCTATGCCCTATTGGCAGTACAAGGACCCAAGGCACATGCTTTGATGAATCGGCTTACTAATGTTGATATGGCCAACCAAAAAAGCTTTTCCATAGTGGAAACCACTGTAGCAGGTGCCGATCATGTTTATGTAGCCACCACGGGCTATACTGGAGCAGGCGGGGTAGAATTATACGTTCCCGTTGCCCAAGCGACACAAGTTTGGAAAACACTCATAGACGAAGGCGCTGCCTTCAACATCCAACCC
>Ga0208127_1000675_pt1 | contig 17365 bp, 18 predicted proteins | sample ETNtaG_6_FD_185751 | JGI IMG/M metagenome (GOLD analysis project Ga0208127, IMG submission 185751) | Marine microbial and viral communities from oxygen minimum zone, Eastern Pacific Ocean - ETNP201306SV45 (SPAdes) (version 2) | ecosystem: Environmental > Aquatic > Marine > Oceanic ...
CAAAAAACTAGAGTTCTTCACAGAGAATAAAATACAGCTTCAACTAGGAAATACAGCAGAAAAAGTTGATACAAAAAATAAGCAGGTCTTCTTAAGAGATGGTGCAGACCTTAGCTACGACAAATTAATTTTTGCAACAGGCAGCAGAGTAAGACGTTTAGATTTTCCAGGAAATGATCTTGAATCGATTCACTATCTAAGAGGTCTAGATGATGCTGAATCGATAAAAGAAGATCTAAAAATCAGCAAAGATCTCGTTGTTATAGGAGCTGGATATATAGGATTGGAAGTAGCTGCCATAGCTGCCAAGAATAATATCTCTGTTACAGTCGTAGAAATGGCTGATAGAGTCATGAACAGGACAGTAGATCCACAAATATCCGAATATTACCTAAAGCTTCACGAAAATAATGGAGTTACATTTAAATTCAATACTAGTCTTGAACAAATAAAGGGTTCGTCTAAGCCTGAGTACGTCATTTGTTCTGATGGAACTGAGATTAAGGCGGATACCGTAATAATTGGTGCAGGAATTATGCCCAATACTGAAATAGCCGAAGAAGCAGGAATAGATTGCGATAATGGTATATCTGTTGACGAATTTGGCCTTACAAGTCATGAAGGCATTTATGCCTGTGGGGACTGTACAAATCATCCCAATAAACTATTGGGTAAAAAACTAAGATTAGAGTCAGTGCACAATGCAATGGAGCAAGCTAAGACGGTGGCTGGCTCTATTAATGGCAACCCAAGCGAATATAGCCAGATCCCATGGTTTTGGTCAGACCAATACGACCATAAGCTTCAAATTGTGGGGCTATCAGGTAGCCACGACAAGGTCACCATGAGAGGTGATACTGATGATGCTAAATTTATGCTGTTTTATACAAAAGGAGATGAGTTACTAGCAGTTGATTCAATAAATAACCCAAAAGAATTTTTAATTTGTAGAAAGCTAGTAGCAAATAAAGTTAAAATAAAACCTGAAATGATTTCTGACCCAACCACAAACTTAAACGATTTAATTTGATGAAAAAGACTATAGAAACTGAATATGCCCTTGGACAAGTCGTAAAGCATAAATACCTAGACTTTAGAGGAGTAATTTATGATGTTGACCCTGAATTCAATAATACTGAAGAATGGTATCAATCAATCCCTGCTGCAATCAGGCCAAATAAAGATCAACCCTTTTACCATGTATTTGCAGAAAACGATCAGGTTTTTTATTCAGCTTACGTATCTCAGCAGAACCTTTCAGTAGATGATAGTCGGGTACCTGTTGAACATCCAGATGTTCCTGTTTTCTTTGGAGGTTTTGATGGTAAATCTTACGAAATTTTAGAAAACAGCAAGAATTAATTTCTTCTTTCCTCGCTGGCAAGACCTATACAGCATAAGAATACATCCATTGCCTTATCCAACTCTTCTAAGCTACACGCAGTAGGTGCTATTCTTATATATTTATCCTCTTCATCAATCCCATACGGGTGAGTAGCTCCAGCAGGAGTAAGTTTTAGTCCCAACTCTTCAGCCAAGCTAATTATCCTTTTCGCCATACCATTATCAGATTCATAAAGTAAGAAATAACCCCCATCAGGAGCTGTCCACTTACCCAAACCCTGAGAGTTGAGTTTACTTATAACAAGATCAAATTTGGGCTTGATGATTTCGGCATGCTTCTTCATATGATCCATTAAGTCCACATCTTTAAAAAATATCACATGCTTAGCTTGATTTATTTTATCTGGCCCAATCATTAATGATGAATAGAATGGAAGGAATAATTCTTGGTTAGTTTTTGACATCGCTATGTAACCAATGCCAGCCCCAGCAAAGGTTATTTTTGAGGTAGATCCAAACTGGACTACAGAATCTTCACATTTCTTGTCTTGTGCTAGAGAAAATATGTCTATTAGAGGCGGTTGATTGGATAAATCATGAACCGCATAGGCATTGTCCCAAAAAATTATATTTTTTCTTGATTGGTTGCCAAATATATCCAACAAGCCTTCGATCGTGTCTCTACTATAAACCTCGCCAGTTGGATTAGAGTATTTAGGAACACACCATATTCCTCTAATTGACTCATCTGTCTCAACAAGCCTCTTTACCTCATCCAAATCTGGACCTCTTCCTGTTAAAGGTACTGAGATCATATTAATTCCAAAGGTTTCGCAAAGTTTAAAATGGCGATCATATCCAGGTACAGGACATAAAACTGATATTCTTTCTTTGTTGCCCCATGGCCCTCCTCCATTCCCCTCAACAAACAAAAAGGTTAAGAATTGAGACATTAAAGAAAGACTACTATTTCCTCCAGCCCATACTAAATCTTTATCACAATTTAAAATTTTTGCTCCTAGATCTCTGCAGGATTCTATACCTTTAATTTCACCATAATTCCTTAAATCCAAGCTTTCAAACATAGATAAATTTTCTGATGTTTCCATTAAGGAGTTAGATAAATCAAGCTGATCTGAAGACGGTTTGCCCCTTGTCAAATCTAACGATAGATTTTCAGATTTAAGCTCTTCAAATTTAGAAAAATAATCCATTTAGTTGATTAGGGTGTTATAAAAAAACATGATATTAACACTGCATTTAATTGATAGGTATATTAAATATATATGATTAAATTTTAATCAATTGTTCATAGGATCACTGGGATAAGACTCTCATGAATTCACTAACAAAGTTATCCACATTTTTGGTGGATAAAGACCAATTACAAAAGACATAATGGGAAGGAAATAGTACAATTCTTTTTTAATTATTGACCTTTGACGAAACAAACCTCGCTATATCAAAACCACATAGATGCAAACGCCAAGATGGTAGATTTTCATGGCTGGTCTATGCCTATAAATTATGGATCTCAGATAAGTGAGCATGTTTGTGTGAGAGAAAATTGCGGCATTTTTGATGTTTCTCATATGACAATTTTAGATTTCAAAGGTAAAGACGCAGAAGAATTTGTAAGAAAATTAATCTCTAATGATGTTCGAAAGCTCAATGAACTCTATGAAGGCTTGTATTCGGCTATGTTGAATGATGATGGAGGGGTTATAGATGACTTGATAGCTTACAAACTAGAAAATGGTTACAGATTAGTAGTTAATTGCGCTACTCGAGGTGAAGACTTGAAATGGATAGCGACTAAAGCAAGAAATTATTCAGTCGAGATGGAAGAAAGAGATGACTTATCAATGGTTGCAATTCAAGGTCCTAATTCTTCTGAAGTCCTTTCAAATTGTCCGGCCCCTATCGTTAGGGCACTTGAATCCAAAAAAAAACAACAGGGCGTATATGGAAATGACATGTTTGCAACAAAGACAGGCTACACTGGGGAAGCGGGTTTTGAAGTAATACTGCCGCATGATCTTGCTGTTGGTCTTTGGAGAAATGCAATTAAAGCAGGTGCTAAGCCAATAGGCCTAGGTGCCAGAGATACATTAAGACTTGAAGCAGGTATGAATCTATATGGTTTTGAAATGGATGATTCCATCTCTCCATTCGAATGCAATATGACATGGACAGTCGATTTCACTGATGAAGATAGAAACTTTTTTGGCAAAGAGGCACTCCTGAGGATGGAAAAAGAAAGCAAGCAATATGAACTTGTGGGATTAATGCTTGAAGAAAGAGCAATATTAAGACAAGGTCAGAAAGTCTACTTTGATGAAGAAAAAAATATGGAGGGTACAGTTACGAGTGGTACATACTCCCCTACCCTAAAAAAGCCTATCGCTTTAGCACGAGTTCCAAAAATTGCTGCAAAAAGTTGCTATGCAGAGATGAGGGGTAAGGAAGTTTTTGCTAAAATTGGCTCACCCAGATTTATCAAAGAAGGTAAAGAAATATTTAAGGAAAGAATATGAGCAGTGCAAGCGAATTACGTTATTTAGCCAGTCATGAGTGGGGAAGAATCGACGAAGAAGGTATTTTGACAGTAGGCATTAGTGAACATGCACAAGACTTGTTAGGCGATATAGTGTTTGTTGAATTACCTGATATTGGTAAAGAATTAGATGCTGAAGAAGAATCGGCAATAGTAGAGTCGGTTAAAGCGGCTTCAGATGTATATGCTCCTCTTTCAGGAGAAGTTATCGAAATAAATGAGAAGTTACTTGATGAACCAGAAATAGTGAACAGCTCTCCTCTAGAAGATGGGTGGTTTTTTAAAATCAAACTTAACGACTCAGCTGCTTTCGAAAGCCTAATGACTGAAGAAGAATACAATGCTTCTTGCGAGGACTAAATTAATCTAAAAATTTGACTAAGCTAAAAAAAAATAATCTCTTTTCTAACAGACATATAGGGGCTAGTTCTCACGATAGAGACTTTATGCTGCAATCCATAGGATACAAGTCTATGGATAGCTTTATAGACGCTGTTGTGCCAGAAAACATTCTTGAGAAAGGTAAAATTGATCTTGGAGAAGAAAAAACAGAAGAAGAGGCCCTTGCTGATTTGCAGCTTATTGCACAAGAAAATAAGGTATATAAGAGTCTTATAGGACAAGGTCATTACAACACTTACACGCCTAAAGTAATTCTTAGAAATGTATTTGAAAACCCTGGCTGGTATACATCTTACACTCCTTATCAGCCTGAAATATCTCAAGGAAGACTAGAGGCTCTCATAAACTTTCAAACTATGGTTAGCGACCTCACAGGTATGGATATTGCAAATGCATCTCTTCTTGATGAGGCAACTGCTGCTGCCGAAGCAATGACACTTGCAAAAAGAGTTTCTAAATCTAAATCAGATACCTTCTACGTAGATGAGAATAGCTTTGAAAATACTATAAATGTCCTTAAAACCAGAGCCAAACCTCTAGGAATAGAGATAATAATTGGACCCTTAGAGCAGGCTGTGAACGAAGATTGTTATGGCGTATTCGTACAATATCCCGGTTCAGATGGCTTAATCCAAGATTATTCTGGAATTGTTAACTCCATTCATGAAAAAAAAGGAATCGCGATATTCGCCACCGACTTATTAGCCTTATGTTTAATTAAACCTCCAGGAGAAATGGGGGCGGATATAGTTGTAGGCTCGTCTCAAAGATTTGGTGTTCCGCTGGGATGCGGCGGACCACATGCAGCCTTTATGTCAGTAAAAGAGGATCTAAAAAGGTCTTTGCCTGGAAGAATAGTCGGAGCCTCGGTAGATAGTTCTGGAGATTTAGCATATAGACTGGCACTTCAAACAAGAGAGCAGCATATAAGAAGGGAAAAAGCCACTAGTAATATATGTACTGCACAGGCATTGCTTGCAATCATGGCAGGATTTTATTCTCTTTACCACGGCAAAGAAGGCCTTTTACAAATAGCTAAGAAAGTTAATCACCTAACTAACTTGCTCAAAGGAAACTTATCTGCAAAAGGCTTTAAATCTAAGAATGAAAATTTCTTCGATACCTTGGTTTTAGAAACAGATGCTAATACAGAAGCAATTCATGATAGAGCAGTAGAAAATGGGATTAATTTAAGAAGGATAGACTCCACCTCAATAGGCATCTCATTGGATGAAACAATATCCATTGATGATCTAGAGACCCTTATAAAAGTATTTTCTGACTCTAAAGAACCAATTAAAGAAATTGAAAGTGTATCTATCCCTGAGGATATTGTTAGAGAGTCTGACTTTCTCAATCATAATATTTTTAATGCATTTCACACTGAAACAGAGATGCTAAGGTATATAAGAAAACTTTGTGATAAAGATATAGCCCTAGACAGAGCAATGATTCCTCTAGGTTCATGTACTATGAAGTTAAATGCTACCTCAGAGATGATTCCAGTGAGTTGGCCAGAGTTTTCCAATATCCACCCATTTGCACCAAAAAATCAACTAGAAGGATATACAAAACTGGTCTCTGATATGGAAGAAATGTTATCTCTTCTTACAGGGTATTCAGGTATATCACTACAACCAAATGCAGGGTCACAAGGAGAATATGCAGGGCTGCTTGCAATCGATGCCTATCATCAAAATAATAATGAAGCTCACAGAAATATATGTCTAATTCCCAAATCAGCACATGGAACAAATCCTGCTTCCGCTCAGATGGTAGGCTTAAAGGTAGTCCCTGTCGATTGTGATGATGAAGGTAATATAGATATAGATGATCTAAAAGAAAAAGCGTCAGCTCACTCTGACAACCTCTCCTCTTTGATGATTACTTATCCTTCCACACATGGCGTATTTGAAACTTCGGTTACAGAGGTTTGCGAAATAATTCACTCTCATGGCGCTTTTGTATATATAGATGGAGCTAACTTCAATGCTATGGTTGGGTTATGTTACCCAGGATCTTTTGGCGGGGATGTTTCCCACTTAAATTTACATAAAACATTTTGCATACCTCATGGTGGAGGTGGTCCAGGTATCGGTCCAATAGGTGTGGTGGATAAGCTTAAAGATTTTATGCCTTCTCATCATAATGAAAACAAGGCTGTAGGGCCTGTCTCAGGTACAGATTGGGGAAGTGCTAGCATCTTACCCATAAGTTGGATGTATATGAAGATGATGGGAACTAAAGGTCTTTTGGAGGCTACTCAAAATGCAATACTCAATACAAACTATATTGCTGCAAGGCTAAAAGATCATTATGAGATACTTTACAAAGGAAAGGATGGTCTCGTTGCACATGAATGCATTATTGATATAAGACCACTAAAAGAAAGCGCAGGAATTGAAGTAGAGGATGTTGCTAAAAGACTTATCGACTATGGATTTCATGCTCCAACCATGTCATGGCCAGTTGCAGGCACCTTAATGATCGAACCTACAGAGAGTGAGTCATTAAAAGAATTAGATAGATTTTGTGAAGCCATGATAAAAATCAGGGACGAAATAAGAGCAATAGAAGAAGGAAATGCTTCTAAAGAAGATAATGTATTAAAAAATGCACCACATACTGCCAAGACTTTAATAGATAGTAAGTGGGAACATCAATATGAAAGATCTCAAGCAGCCTACCCAGTTGATGGCCTTTATGAGAATAAGTATTGGCCTCCTGTGGGTAGAGTAGACAATGTTTATGGGGATAGAAATTTAGTTTGTAGCTGCCCTTCTATGGAAGACTACGACTAAAATTTCTTCGGTCATCAATTAACCACTTTCTTTCTTTTGCAACCTTTCTCAATTCTTTATCTGGACTAATGACCATTGGGAAGTCGGCAAATTCTAAAAGAGGTAAATCATGTATTGAATCTGAGTAAGAGAATATCTCATCGAATTCTTTATTTTCCATCCATTCTCTTATTCTTCTAACTTTTTCATGAGAGAAGTTAGGCTGCCCCTCTACCTTTCCTGTAAAGTTTCCTTCAGAGTACTCTGGATCAGTGCCAAAGCAATTTTCAATTCCCAATTTGGGTCCAATCTTGTGAACTAGAAAAGATAAAGAGCCTGAAGTCAAAATTTTGGTGTCATACTTGTGTTTATTTAAGAGCTCTTCTGATAATTCATCACTAAACCTAATTGTAATATCAGAGGTAAACTCTTCAATAAAACTCCCTAATTCAGTTAAATTCTTTCCAATTACAGGGCTAAGTAAGAACTCGGAATACTCGTCAACGTCTAGCCTTCCTTCTCTATAATATTTTCCGAATTTATCCATCTTTGAGTAAAACTCTGAATCTTTGATAAACCCTTTTTGATCCATATATTTAACCCACTCTCCTTCTGTATCACCATTGAAAAGAGTGTCATCTAAATCAAATAGGGCTAATTTATTTTTTTTCATTAATATATACAAAGAAGATTGAATTATGAAAGATGGATTATACAGACCCAATGCAGGAATTATTATTTTTAATAAAGAGGGCAAGCTGCTCTGGTGCAAAAGAAAATCAGGAGATGGATGGCAATTCCCCCAAGGAGGAATAGATGATGGGGAATCTCCAGAAGAAGCTATTCTTAGGGAAACCTACGAAGAAGTTGGGCTTAGAGAAAATCATATAAAGATAATTAAAGAAAACGATCGATGGATTGACTATGATGTACCTAAACATAAAATCCCAAAATATTTCTCGCTTAAGAATAGGAAATTTAGAGGCCAAACTCAAAAATGGTTTTTAGCAGAGTTTATAGGTGAAGATAATGCCATCAATCTTACTCTACATGATCAAATTGAATTTACTGAATGGACTTGGTCAACATATTGGTACCCCATTCGTGGAGGGGTTGAGTTTAAAAGGGAAGCCTACAGGAAGGCATTGAGTGATTTATTGCCTTTCTATATAAAATATAAAAAGCTTAATCCTTAATATTAAAGGAAAAATCTACAGAAGATCCTTCTATACCCTCCTTCTTATAAGTAAGTTCCGATATATTTACTTCACCGGAAGGTAAAGAGGAAAATATGGTAGTACATCTAGTTCCGTAGATTGGTGATCGGATAAATCTATATGGAATTTCTTCTCCATCTCTAACTTTGAGCTCTTTTTTTGTTTTTTCATGAAGATTTCCATAATCCCTCTTCATTATCTGAAAGCCTTTTTGATTAGAAAATCCTTCGTGGAGGATTTCTTGAAAATCATTTTTTATCGCCTCTACCTTCTTAGTTGAGGAGTTCAATGTTAGATTCCCTAGTGCATGGATACCTTCTGATATGAAGAAAATGCCATCTAGTCGATTACACAAATAGAATAATCCATCTTTGTCTCCAACAATAAGATTAAAGCCGGCATATTGATCCTTTTTGCTTTCCAATTTCTCTAAATAAACCTTTGCAGATAATTCAGATTCAAGAAAGTCCGTAACAAGCTCTCCCCTAGAAACTAGATATTTGTTATTAGTGTTTTCTTTTAGATTTGTTATTGCAGCAAACTTTCCTTCTTTATTGGTTCCTAACCAAGTTCCACCAGCTTCTTCATCTTTGCCAGCAAGTATCTGTTTATTAGACCACCAATGCATTTTAGTGGTTGGTCTTTCATGATATTCGTCTCTATTTGCAATAATGATAAAAAAATAAGAGTCTTTTCCATTCCAATCCTTTGTTTTCTCTACAGATAATGCAATAAGACACATAAATTAGAGAGAGAAGCTGTAGTTGATGATAAAATGCGCCTTTGGAAATTCTAATTTACTTCTTTCTTGGGACATTTTCTGGTGTTTTGGCCGGTTTGTTTGGTATTGGGGGAGGCATAATTATTATTCCTACCTTCTTTTACATATTCTCTTATTTAGGGTTTCCTGATCAAATTCTATCACATATGGTTTTAGGAAGTTCTTTAGGTGTAATAGTCTTTAGTTCGCTATCTTCTACTTTTTCTCATAATACTAAAGGGGCAGTTAACTGGGATCTTATTAAACTAGTAGCGCCTAGTATAATTATAGGCTCATGCCTTGGCGGAATTACAGCTGGTTATCTAGAGAGCAGCACATTGCAAGGATTAGTGGCGTTATTCCTGGTTGTAGCGTCCATCCAGTTAATTTTTGAATTTCCTCCGCCGCCTCAAAATCCTAGAACGAGCTTAGTTGGTCCGGTAGTAGCAGGAGGTGGAATCGGATGGCTTTCCGGAGTATTCGGCATAGGGGGCGGGATATTCTCTGTACCCTACTTCTATCACAGAGGACTGAAGATGATGAACGCTATAGGTACATCTGCGGCTTGCGGTATTCCAATAGCTTTAGCTGGTTCAATATCTTACATAATTATAGGATACGATAATGAGAGCTTGCCCGGAAATAGCCTGGGCTTCATCTATTTACCCGCGACAATCATTGTGGGGATCATGAGCTCTATTACAGCAAAATATGGCGTGAACATTGCCCATAGAATGAAGCAAAAAAAACTAAGAATAGCTTTTGCATTTTTGGTTATGATAATGGCTTTAAATCTTTTAATGCGTTAGATGAAAAGAAAAAGTGATCAATACTGGAGATCTAATATTAAGATTGTCTTCTCCTTGTTAATAGTTTGGTTTATTGCTTCATTTGGCTTTGGAATACTCTTTTCAGACTCTTTAGATCAAATAAAAATTGGTGGATTCAAGCTAGGTTTTTGGTTTGCCCAACAAGGAAGTATTTATGTGTTTGTTGTAATAATTTTTCTATATGTCTGGCTAATGAAAAGACTAGATAGAAAACTTTCTGAAGAAGAGGATATATGACTACACAATTGCTTACTTATATCTTCGTGGGTATCTCCTTTGGTCTTTATATAGGAATAGCTCTTTGGTCCAGAGCGCAGTCAACAAATGATTTCTATGTTGCAGGAAAAGGTGTTCATCCAGTAGCCAATGGCATGGCAACTGCAGCAGATTGGATGTCGGCCGCATCATTTTTATCTATGGCGGGCCTCATAGCCTTCCTAGGAAAAGATGGCTCCGTATATCTAATGGGATGGACTGGAGGTTATGTTCTTTTAGCTTTGCTTCTTGCTCCCTACTTAAGAAAGTTTGGCAAATTCACTGTCCCTGACTTCATTGGCGAAAGATATTATTCTAAAACTGCAAGAAAACTAGCGGTTATATGTCTAATTTTTATATCCTTTACTTATATCGCTGGTCAAATGAGAGGAGTAGGAATTGTTTTCTCTAGGTTCCTAGAGGTTGATATTAATACTGGGGTTATTGTTGGTATGGCAATAGTCTTTTTCTATGCTGTTTTAGGTGGTATGAAAGGTATTACCTACACTCAAGTTGCACAGTATTGTGTACTGATTTTTGCTTATCTAGTGCCTGCAATATTTATATCTATTCTAATGACTGGCAATCCTGTTCCTCAGATTGGATTTGGAAGCACAATGGTCGACAGCGATATTTACCTTTTAGATAAACTCGATCAAGTTACAAAGGATCTAGGGTTTGCTGCCTATACTGAGAACGTTAAGAGTAATATTGATATTTTCTGTATAACTGCTGCCCTGATGTTTGGTACTGCAGGCTTACCTCATGTAATTGTAAGATTTTTTACAGTGCCTAGCGTTGGCGCGGCTAGACAATCAGCTGGCTATGCACTTATATTCATAGCTCTTTTGTATACAACCGCTCCAGCAGTATCTGCATTTGCCAGAATGAATCTTATCGATTCTATCCAAGATCAACCTTACAGTACTTCACCCTCTTGGTTTAAAAATTGGGAGGAAATTGGCTTAATAGCTTGGAAAGACAAAAATCAGGATGGCAGGATTCAATATTCGTCCGGAGATGCACTAGAAGAAACTAAACCTAAATATACGAGTGATAGAGGAGATAGTGGTGAGAGAATTGTTGAAAATAATCCAAATTTATCCAATGAAAACGAGATCTATATCGATAGGGATATTATTGTCTTAGCAAATCCAGAAATAGCTCAACTTCCTGGATGGGTAATAGCGCTTGTAGCTGCAGGTGGACTTGCGGCTGCACTATCAACAGCTGCAGGCTTGTTATTGGTCATTTCCTCTTCAGTTTCCCATGACCTTCTGAAAAAGACCTACATGCCAAATATTACAGAAAAACAGGAATTAAAATATGCACGCATAGCAGCAGCTGTAGCTATTGGTATTGCAGGAATATTTGGCATTTACCCTCCAGCCTTCGTGGCACAAGTGGTGGCGTTTGCATTTGGACTTGCAGCTGCAACTTTTTTTCCAGCTTTATTTCTTGGTATTTTTTATAAAAGATTAAACAAAGAAGGAGCAATTGCAGGCATGTTGGGTGGGCTCTTATTTACAGCTTCTTACATTATTTATTTTAAATTCATAAATCCAGGAATCAATAATTCAGATTACTGGTTGATGGGTGTTTCGCCGGAAGGCATAGGCTCTTTTGGAATGATCTTAAATTTTATACTAGCCCTTGGGATTTCAAGCCTTACTAGCCCTCCTCCTGATGAAGTTTCTGATATGGTTGATGAAATAAGGCAACCCTAATGATTATTCCTGAAATTGATCCTATTGCCATACAATTAGGCCCTATAGCAATTAGGTGGTACGGATTAACTTGGTTGTCTGCCTTCATTACTATTTACCTACTAATTCAAAGATATCAGAAAGACCTCAACGAAAATCAAGTAAGCGACTTGATGTTCTATAGCCTAATAGGAGCAATATTGGGCGGAAGAGCTGGATATGTGTTCTTTTATTCTTTAGACCAATTCTTTAACAACCCATTATCTTTATTCTTTATTTGGGAGGGCGGACTATCTTTTCATGGTGGTTTATTAGGCGTATTAATAGCTTGCCTTTGGTTATCAAAACAATGGAGAGTAGGTTTTTTCTGGTTAATGGATAGAGTGGCACCTTATGTACCACCTGGACTCGGATTTGTTAGATTGGGAAATTTTCTTAATTCAGAGCTGCTGGGTAGACCAACTGAATTAGGATTGGGCGTAATTTTTCCTTCAGACCCTCTAGGTTTAACAAGGCATCCATCTCAGCTATATCAAGCATTTGGAGAAGGAATATTACTTTTCATATATATGCTCTTTGTGTCTAGAAAACCCAAGCCATTGATGAATGTTTCAGGTCATTTCTTAATAGGCTATGGTCTTATAAGGTTCATAACAGAATTTTTCAGGACACCAGATCAACACATCGGGTTTGTTTTTGAGTTCCTTACAAGAGGACAATTGCTATGTTTACCAATGATAGTAATTGGATTACTTCTCATTTATTATTCTCACAGAAAACAAATTTAAATTGATGGAACAATATCTAGACCTACTAAAAGAAATAAAAGCTAAAGGAACCAAAAAAGATGACAGAACTGGTACCGGCACTATAAGTATATTCGGCCATCAAATGAGGTTTGATTTACAAGAGGGCTTCCCTCTCGTTACAACAAAAAAAGTGAACTTTAACTCTATCCTCCATGAATTATTGTGGTTCATTAAAGGTGATACAAACATTAAATACTTAGTTAAAAATCAAGTAAACATATGGAATGAATGGCCTTTTCAAAACTGGTTAGAAGAAACAAATCAAAGTAAAGATTTAAAGATGCACTCTCAGGAGTGGAAAGATAAATTATCTGAATTCATAGATTTAATAAAAAATGATAATTCTTTTTCTGAACAGTACGGTGATTTGGGACCTGTATATGGAAAGCAGTGGAGAGATTTTGAAGGAATTGATCAACTGAGCTTAGTTGTAGAAGATCTGAAGAATAACCCAAATTCCCGACGCCACATAGTTTCCGCCTGGAACCCAAAGGAAATACCCATAATGGTTAAATCTGGACTTCCTCCATGTCACACTTTATTTCAATTTTATGTAAGCGAAGGCAAGTTATCATGCCAGCTTTATCAAAGAAGTGCAGACGTATTCCTAGGTGTTCCATACAACATTGCATCCTATGCATTATTGACTTGTATGATAGCCTCGGTGACAAACTTAAAGGTTGGAGAATTTGTACATTCATTAGGAGATACGCATATATATCTTAATCATTTAGATCAAGTTGATGAGCAGTTATCTAGAGAACCATACTCTCTTCCTAAAATAACTATCAATAAGAAAGAAAATCTTTTCGACTATGAATTCGAAGATTTTACGCTTGTAGATTATAAATCTCACCCTTTCATAAGTGCTCCAATAGCAGTTTGATGGAGATAGTATTAATCGCTGCTGTAGATATCAATCTAGCAATTGGTAAAGAAGGCAAAATCCCTTGGGATATAAAAGAAGATCTAAAATTTTTTAGACAAAATACAGAAAATACGGCGATTATAATGGGTCGTGCTACATATGACTCAATTGGAAGACCGCTGCCAAAAAGAAAAAATATCGTCATGACAAGGTCTATCAAGGGCAGAGATGGTGTTGTCGAAGTTAGCTCTAGTCATGACGCCATTAACGAAGCGAGAAGATACTCTGAAAAGGTGAATATAATTGGCGGAGAATATATTTATAAAGAATTTTTGCCTTTAGCCACGAAACTTCTAATTACAGAAATTGAGCTGGAAGTAGATTCTGCCGATGCTTTCTTCCCTAAATGGGATCTTAATATTTGGAAGGAAACTTCTAGGAAAGAAAGTTCGGAAAACGGAATTAATTTTAGCTTTGTTGAGTATGTTAAGGCTTAAACGCCTAGGGCTTTTCTCTTAAGTTTTAAAGCTTCAACTCTCTCTTCTTCACCCTCTGTATAGGTTACCCATTTTCTTGCTTGATCTTGTACTCTCTTCTTCTTCTCTTTTTGCTTCTCTTTTTTATCGTCGAACTGTCTTTCAGCAACATCGATACACTTTCTGAAAGATTCTATAGCCGATTCCCATTTCTGATTTTCAAAATTTATTTGACCTAGAAGCATGTAGGCAGCCGCCTCGTCTTTAAGTTTGCCTTTTTTGATACCGTCTTGAATAGCTTTCTCAGCTTTATCAAATTCATCCAAGCTAAAGTGTACTTGACCTAAAAATATAAAAAGCTCGCCTTCTTTAGATTTTGTCGCTGCTTTTTGATAATAAGGTTTAGCTCTCTCAAGCTCTTTTGCAGCATGCCAATATTGAGCTGCAGCTTTCAAGGTTTTTTCTTCCTGTTTTACTATTCCTTGATTTAAACCATCCTCGATCACTCTAGCTGCCTTTCGTGGATTTTCAAACATAAAGAGAAGTTGTGATAGAGCAGTGAACTCTCTTTGCTTATCTAGTAAACGATCATCATAAGCAGCTTCGAGAGCTCCCATTTGATCCAACTGCCTGTCTTGTTGACCATAGAGGCCAGAAAGATTAGTCCAATATCTCTTTTTAGGATAATACTGCACTAAGATTTCATAAATAGGCAGAACCTCTAGATCTTTCTTCAACTCGGAGTAAAGGGCCATCTTTAGTAAGTAATGATTTTCTTTAGCTACTCCTTTTCGAGTTTCGCCAGTCTCAATCATTTCTCCAGTTTCGTTACCTTCTGCATCCAAAACAGGGATTTTTATTGCTATATCTCTTGATTCTTGTATTTCAATTGCTGTATCTATTGCCTCAACAGATTTCTGATAATCTTCAACCTGATAGTAAGCTTGGGCGAGTAAACCATATCCATCGGAACTTGGTTCTTCCTCATTATCTAACCATTCTAATAGGTAGCCTATAGCAGCCTTATAATCCTCCGCTATATACCTAAGCTGAGATAAGGAATATATGGCGCCCTGTCTTTCCTGATCACTAGAGTCCTCTTCTGCAATAAGATTTTTATAGGCAGTTTCAGCCATTCCATATTCCTCTTTGGAGAAGTAAATATAACCTCGGTAGTAGTACATTTTAGATCTGTCGGTACTAGTAAATTTTGAGTCTATGGCAGCTACTGGCTCTAATGCCAATAGCGCTTCATTCCACTGTTCAGCCTCGATAAAGGGAACAATAGTCTGCAAAATTCTTTGCATCTTTTTGCTAGGCAACTTTGTTCTTCTTCTTTTTTTCTTTTTCTTATTATCGTCTTCTGCAGCTTGTAGTGAACTTCCTTTGTAATCTAGTGGAGCAACTCCTAAAGTTACAGGAAGCAAACTTATTACAGTTGCTATAAGAAATATTTTTAATGGATAACCTAATCTAATCATAACTATTTACGCACATCCCTCAGGTGTATAGTCAGCTGGCTTGCTAGGATCATCAATTTTAAAAACAATTATTGTTCTTACATTAGGCACTTCTATAGCCTCACCATCTCTTATCTGAGGTTTATATTTATATTTCAGAGCCGATCTCATTGCAGCTCTATCAAAAATTCCTGGAGGAACAGCCCACTCAACTTCAGGTTCTTTAGTTGAGCCAACTTTTGTAACTGTAAACTTGAGCATAACGCATCCTTCGATTCCTCTCTCTAATGCTCTTCTTGGATATACTGGAGGTACCTGAAATATTGGTACGTATGAACCATCGGCGAACACACCAGCTTTTTTTCCTTTAAATCCTAAATTTGGTCTTGCCGCAGATGTATCTAAATCAGCTGGAGGAGTCATATCAAACTCTGGTGGCATTGTTTCTGGAGGTGGCTCTTCTTCTTGTGGCCTTTCCATATCCATCATTAACTCTAACTCTCTTTCCGGCATGGTTACGTCAGCAATTTTGATAGATTTATCATTTAGCTCGACATCTCCAACATCTATAAGCCATTGCATTGTATAAAAAATTGCAACAGTTAATAAGAAGGAGCCTGTTAGGGTTGCCCCTAGCATTTTAAGATTTTGTTCTGCAAAAAATCCCATAAAATTTAAAACTTAGGTTCAGATGCTAACGAAATTGCATAAACTCCAGCTTCTCTAGACTGGTCCATAACTTGTATTATGGCATCAGCTTGAGCCTTTTCATCAGCCTGAATAACAACAGAGCCTTGAGGGTTATCTGCTAAAAGTTTAGTTATATTTGCCTTTACTTGTCTTACGTCAACCCTTCTTCCATCAATCCAGATGTCATTTGTAGCTCCAATAGCTATCAAAATAGCTGCATTTTCTTGGATATTAGAAGTTTCTGCATCAGGTCTATTTACTTCAAGACCTGGCTCTTTAATGAAGTTTGCAGTTACGATAAAGAAAATAAGCAGAATAAAAACAACATCTAACATCGGTGTTAAATTAATGTCTTCTTCTTCTGCAACAGCGCTACTTATTGGTGATCTTCTCATAATATATTCCTATTCTGCGACCAACTGATCAACCAGCAGGTCTTTCTCCTTCTGTGCTCTATTCACTAAAAATTGGTTAGCGAGAGTTCCGGTTAAAGCAACCGCAAGTCCTGCCATAGCAGGTATTGTAGATCTTGATACTCCTCCGGCCATGGCCTTAGCATCACCACCGCCAGTTACAGCTAGCAAGTGGAAAACCTCTATCATTCCAGTAATAGTTCCAAATAAACCAAACAAAGGTGCTATTCCTACACACATCTTGATTAAGCCGAGATTCTTATCAATTCTTATCTCATTTTCAGAAATAAGCATATCTCTTATAGCCTTAGAATTCCAAGAACTCTTGTCTTGTCTTTGATCCCATTCATTCATGGATTGACCTAGATAAGTCTTATGAGTGTAGAAGTAGAACCACATTCTTTCAAATATTAGGAACCACATTACAAATGCTAAAAGTCCAATTAGATACAGTACATCCCCACCTCTTTGCATGAAAGCAAATAAAGCATCTGAAAAGTTATAAAAAAATTGCATTCTTTATTTCTTCAGTAAATATTAACTTGTACCTTCAGATCTTTTAGCAGCCATACCAGTACTTGATTCCTCAATAGTACCTAATATTCCTCTGGAAATATTATTTACCGTTGCGTACATAAAAGTAGTTGGGATAGCGACCATAAGTCCTAACCATGTTGTTACAAGAGCAGTAGATATACCACTCGCCATTGTTTTAGGATCGCCTGTTCCAAATAAGGTAATCATAGTAAACGTTTCTATCATACCTATGATTGTTCCGAAAAGTCCCATTAGGGGAGC
>Ga0208127_1000679_pt1 | contig 17338 bp, 12 predicted proteins | sample ETNtaG_6_FD_185751 | JGI IMG/M metagenome (GOLD analysis project Ga0208127, IMG submission 185751) | Marine microbial and viral communities from oxygen minimum zone, Eastern Pacific Ocean - ETNP201306SV45 (SPAdes) (version 2) | ecosystem: Environmental > Aquatic > Marine > Oceanic ...
GGTCATAGGCCCGATCAGCATATTGGTCTCGCGACCATCCTCCATGACGATATCCATGTTCGGCTTTTCCCAACGAACGCCATCTTCGCTTATCGCGTATGCAAGAGACTTACCCTTGTTGAAACTCTCACCCTCTCCGCGAGATTGGACATTCGTTGTGTACCACATCTTGTAGATCTTATCCTCGCCATCATAGATCACGGTTCCCTGAGGTACTGCTAATCCCCGTTCCCAGGACCGGTCCGGCCGAACAATCGGATTGCTCGAATGCTTCGTCACCGGATGCAAACACCGCGTTACATTGTCGCTCTCAGCAATAAGGTAATCGTCGATGAATAGCTGTCGGTGGTTCTCAATATCGATGGCATCATCCGAAAAAGTCGAAGGGCACAGCGCCAAGACCCCGATCAAGGCTAACGACACTGAAACACGAAGGGGCATAATTGGGAATAAGAGAGCAGAAAACGGTATCGCAGATAAAACGCATCTTGCCGCTAACAAGCGAGCCAATTCCCAAGAGCCGAGTTCTTCTACGCGGAATTCACCTCTAATCTCGATCAAGAAAGACGTTCTCTAGATTCAAAATCGATAGAACATCCATGTCCTTGCCAATGGGGTAATTCTCTTTACCTGGGTAGACAACCCAAAGGCGCTCCAAGTCTAAGTCCTTGAATGCCGCAGTCATCGATTTAGTCCGCCGTGGAGCATCGCTGTACTTGAATTCGGCAGCGTAGTTCTTGCCATTGCGCTGCCAGAAAAGATCCACCTCGGCCCCGGACTGAGTAGCCCAAAAGAAAAAGCGTTCATCAGATAGGCCAGAAAGCCGAATCAATTGATTCAGAGCAAACCCCTCCCACGAGGCGCCAAGTTTCGGGTGGCTCTCTAAATAGTCGGAACTCTCGAACGATTGAAGGCGATGAAATAGACCCGTATCGTTAAGGTAGATTTTAGGTCTTTTGACCAAGCGTTTAGACGTATTCGTAAACCAGGGACGCAATACGCGAACCATAAACGCGCTCTCAAGAATATCCACATAGTGACGAATCGTGGTATCCGCTACTTGCAATGATCGGCCCAATTCCGAGTAGTTGATCAGATTGCCATGATAGTGGCTCAACATGATCCAAAATCGTCGCAATGTCGCCGCCGGAACCTGTATTCCAAATTGAGGAATGTCGCGTTCCAGAAAAGTCGCAATGTAGTCGTCGAGCCACTTCTGACTAAGTTCATCTCCAGGAGCCAGATACGCTCGAGGGAAACCGCCTCGCCACCAGAGGCGCTTCCAGTTGGCTGGACCCACTTCGTCTAAGGCGAAACCATTGAGATGCAGAAATAGAATACGTCCAGCCAAGGTTTCGTTCCCTTGCCGAATCAAATCGCGCGAGGCGCTTCCAAGAATCAGATAACGCGTATCCGTTCGCTCATCCACCAAATGCCTCAGAAGAGGGAATAGATCAGGGCGAAGCTGCACTTCGTCGATGACAACCAAGCCGGTAAGCGACTCCAAGGCAGTTTGAGCATTCTCGAGACGAGCCAAGTCTCGCGGATTCTCTAAATCGAAATAATGTTCCGCCCCCACCTTCTTGGCCAAAGTCGTCTTACCGCTTTGTCTAGGACCCAGAATGGCAACTACAGGACTGAACTCCAGATACTTATGAAGTTCGTCCAACTGACGCTGCCTAACGATTTCACGACTCATAAGCGATTGTTTCATTGCAAATTCTGTTATAATCACCGAAATTGCAAGTTTTATTCATCCATCCGTTTCACCAACTTGGCTGCCAAATCGGTTTCCCTTCGTAGAGCTCGCTAACCCGATAGCGAGGATCGGGAGTAGCAGCCGCGTCCATCATCTCAGCAATTCGCTTTACAATATCCGGATGCTCGCTCGCCACATCGTTCGATTCGCTCAGGTCATTCGCCAAATGGTAGAGTTGGATATCTTTGCCCACGCCGTGACGGATACCCTTCCAATCGCCCCAGCGAACCGCCTGATCGTAACGTCGGCGATTGTGACCGTAATCCCAATACAAATACTCATGGGGCCCTTCGATCGCTTTCCCGAGAAAGGCATCTAGGACGGACCGTCCGTCATTCTTAGGCGTGTCCACAATACCCGCAACTTCGGCCAAGGTTGGCAGCATGTCCCAAAACGCAATGACCTCATTGCTTTCCGAGCCCGAAGGAGCGCGTCCATCCCATCGAACGATAAACGGCACTCTGAGCCCGCCCTCATACAGGCTGCGCTTGGCCCCACACAATGGGCCATTGCTATCCAGCTCCTCTGCCGGGCCACCGCTTAATGGTCCTTGGTCGCTCGTGAAGATGAAGAGCGTGTTGTCGCTCAAGCCCAAAGATTCGACCTTCGCGACGATCCGTCCCAGATCGCGATCCAAGCGACTGACCATGGAAGCGTACTTCTTGGCTGCCTCGCTCCAGGGCTTATTCCGATAGCTTCCCAGGTCCGGCACGGCCAAACGATCGGAGTCCTCGCTGCGACTAGAGAAATGAGGAACCGTATAGGCGGCGTAGAGAAAGAAAGGCCCTTCCGCCGAATCCTCGATAAACGACAAGGCACGCTCAGTCATGGCATCGTGACTGTATACCGCTCGGGTGCGGCTATTGCCGGGATACTCCATTCGCCCATCAGACGCGTCGCTGTCGTCCAAGTATTCCGGAAAATAGTAGTGGGCGTGATCCTGATTCTGGTAGCCAAACCACATATCGAAGCCTTGCTTCGTCGCATCGCCTTCCGTTCCGGGATCGCCGAGACTCCACTTGCCAATTCCACCGCACCGGTAACCCGCTCCTTTGAGAACTTCCGCAAGCGTAACGTCCTCATCCTTCAAATACGTTGGATAGTGCGGTACGTTGTCGCGAGCAGGCGTATGCCCGCCATGCAGGCCCGTCATCAGAACGCTGCGCGAGGACGCGCACACCGGCCCGCCCGCATAAGCTTGAGTGAAGCGAATGCCCTTTCGAGCCAAGGCATCGATGTTAGGCGTCTGAAAATTCTTCTGACCGTAGCAGCTGAGATCCCCATAACCCAAGTCGTCCGCCATGATGAAGACGATGTTGGGTCTGGCCGCCAATGAGCCCAAGCAAGCGACGAGCAACGCCACCCACGTAGGAGCGGCTTTACGCCGCGATTTCAGCAGGATGTTCACGGCCGAACCAATGCCTCCAACTGTTCCGCCAACTCAGGCAAGTACGATTGATACTGCTCTACCGGAGCTAGGTTAACCGTTTCCAACGAATCGATCCCGTGATCGTACAATTCTCTCGCCCGCAGCTCTCCTGAATCGAAATCGCGCCACTCCGTGTAGCGAAAGCGATCCGTCCGTAGCGAATAACCCATGACTTCCGGTCGCTTTCCTTTCGGATAGTTCGGACGGGGCGTCTGAGTTAAGACGCCTGGTTTGAATGCCGCGTCCGGATCCTCCAGCAAAGGAACGAGCGATCGCCCTTCCAAGCGATGCGGCGCTTCAATCCTGCACAACTCCATCAAGGTGGGGTACACATCGAGCAACTCCACCAGAGCCGGACTTCGCTGCCCTGCCCGATGCTCCGGAGTCGCGATAATCATCGGCACGGCCGCATCCAATTCGAAGGCCGTCGTTTTTCGGGTCAGCCCATGCTCGCCAAGATGCAAGCCGTGATCCGACCAGAAAACGATGATCGTATTGTCTCGCAATTCGAGCCGATCCAGCTCGTCGAGCACTTTTCCGATTTGCGTATCCAAATAGCTGATCGCAGCCAAATGCCCATGATGCATCTCTCGAAGCTCCTCCGGCTTCGAACGTCCATCATAGCGGGACCTTGTCATCGCAAGTTCCGGAACGGACTTCGGCGGATCCAAATGTACGGGTACCGGGACGGTAGCTCGATCATACCAGTCCCAGTACTTCTTCGGCGCGTTGAACGGCGTGTGCGGCTTCCAGAATCCGACCGCAAGGAAGAAGGGCTGAGCTCGTTTCTTTGCGCTCCGCAACGCTTCGACCGCTTTCGCCGCCACCCTCCCATCGTAATAGGCCTCATCGGGTACGTCGCGGCACTCGATGCCATCCGCTCCCGAGGCCAAATTCGGAGGTAACACGCCATCCAATTGAGCATCGTCTGCCCCATGAGTCGCATAGTGCAGAAACTCCGGCTCGCTCCAGGAAACGCGATCCCCTCTCCAATCGTCCTGCCGCCAATTGTGAAAGATCTTGCCGACGCACTGAGAGTGATAGCCGACTTGCTTGAAACGCTGCGGCAGAGTCACAACCTCCGGGAGGTTTTGCCGGAAATGGGTAAAGAGATCCCAAACGCCCAATCGATCCGGGCGCAATCCCGTTAACAAAGATGCCCGTGAGGGATTGCACACCGTTTGCTGGCAATAGGCTCGCTCGAACAGGGTTCCCTGCTCTGCCAGGCGATCGATATTCGGTGAAATGACATGAGCATTGCCATAGCACCCCAGCTCGACCCGCAAGTCGTCAACCGCGATGAACAACACGTTGTGCCGTTCCTCGCCCGAACTCACTGCCTGAAATAAGACTACCGTCGCTAATTGCCCGAACACACGCAGCAATCGAACTAAAGGGAATCGAATATCAAGAGCGCGCTTTTTCATCACAGGGTATCGAGGAGTTCGTATAGTAGGACAATGGAACTTCGACTCAATTCGCGAATTCGCCTATCTCGCTATCATGCTCGAGTTCTTCCCACTTCCACTTACGGACGACCGAGCCGGTCGTCCCTACCATTAACCGATTTGAATTAACAGGCATCCCGCTCCTGCGCAGCTGGATCCCTGTTAACATCGCCCTCTTTCGCCGACGCTCTTCCTTAGCCGAAGTTCACTTCGGCAACTTGAATGCCACGTAGGCGTCGCCCATGGGCAGTCGAAGTTTGCCGCCGCCCGTAGCGGGCACGACGATGTATTGCTCGCCATTGGCTTCGTAAACGCTGGGAGCGGCGGAAGCATTGTAAGGCAACTCGCTCTCCCAAAGCTCTTCTCCGGTCTCCGCATCGAACGCTCGGATCTTCAAGTCGCTCGTTCCCGAGCAAAACACCAATCCACCTGCCGTCGCCACGGGTCCTCCGTAATTCTCCGTACCGGTTTTCTCAATACCACGCTTAGTCAGCTCGGCGTGTTCGCCAAGCGGCACCTCCATTTCAGCTTGCCGGTATTGAGATCCAAGGCATTGAGCGTGCCCCATGGCGGCTTGCTGCCATGATAGCCTTCATGCTCATTGAGACGCTTGAACCCGAGAAACTTGTAAACCGGGCGCTCGGACTTCGGCTTCGATTGCTTCGCGAGCTCAGGACGGTCCTTTTCGAACAAATAGTCCAAGAGGGCCTGTAACTCGTCCCCTTGAATATGCGGCGCTGCCGGCATGAGATTTCGACCGGTTTTCAAGAGCTCTTTAACCGCTTCCTCGTTCGAACGAAATTTCAAGCCAACGAGAGGGGGAAATTCACCCGTGCCCTCCCGATTGGGACCGTGACAGACAATACAGAGCGACTGATACACCTCTCGTCCCGGTGTGACCGGCAACTTGCTCTCATCCACGAAATCCTCCGGAGCTTGGGTCAGCGTAATATACCAAGGGAATTCATTCGCGTTGACGAACATGGTCGCCGTATCCGGATCCACCGCCACGCCGGACCATTCCCCGCCCCCATTGATGTTGTTGATCACGTTCGGTCGATTGAGGGCGTTGGGCTCCAGCCATCCCATAGTCGCTCCTTCCAGCTGCTTAAGCACTGATTCGCGATTGGCTTCGCCGATATCCGTCACGCGATCCATGGTGAATTCCTGAGTAGCGAACGGTTCCGGCAGCTCGGGTTTCGGCTGGTAGGGCCAGGTCACGATGCCCGGCAACTGGGAAGCGGGGGCCCGCTTAAGTCGAAAGGGAAAAATCGTCTCCCCGGTAACGCGATCCAGAAGCAGCGTATTGGCCAGCTTGCTAACCGCTCCAACCACATCGACTTTCACGCCATCCCGTTCGATCGTGGCCAAAAACGGCGGCCCTGGAATATCCATGTCCCAGATGTCGTGCCTCACTTCCTGAAAGTGCCAAAGCCGCTTCCCGGTCTTAACGTCAATGGCGATCAAGCAATGTGCGAAGAGGTTCCGACCCCGATGTCGTTGTCCCATGAAATTGGGCTTCGGCGATCCCGTAGTAACGTAGGCAATGCCGCGTCCTCGATCGAGGGTCAGACCGCTCCAAGCATTGGCTCCCAAATCCGGCTTATCCCAAGTATCGTATCCGAACTCGCCCGGCTCGGGAATCGTGTGAAAAACCCAGAGCTGTTCACCCGTATTCATGTCGTATCCATAAACATGTTTCGAGAAGCCCGGGAACACGATAATGTCCTCATACACGGCCAAGGGCGCCGCGCAGGTATCGGGAATCGGTATAATACCCTTTTGCCCAAATGAAGGATCGAGCCGTCCTGTGGAGGCGAGCAAAGCCACAATTTCCTTTCCAGCCGTAAACAAGATGCGGTCCTTTTCGCGACGCGGCCCCCGCCAATAGCTAATGCCGCGACGCGAAGTCTTACCCTTCGGGGCATAGCGCCAAATCTCTTTCCCCGTCGCTCCGTTGACCGCGACAATATCGTCGCCTGAAGTGGGAGCATACATGACGCCGTCCACGATAATCGGATTCACCTGCACATTGCCCGGCTTGTCGCCGCTGCGATAGGTCCAAGCGACTTCCAATCGATGGACATTCTTCCGCGTGATTTGCGTCAAACCGGAGTACTTGCTCGAAGTGTAGTCGCCATGCGATCGGGGCCAATTCCGGTAGTTCTCTCGCGGCGGCAAACCATCCGTTCGCGTCAGGTCCTTCGTCTCAGCTGCAGGGATAGTCTTGTACTCGGGCAACTTCGCCCGTTCCGCCGCGTCCTCTATCGCCCAATCGTTCGTGGATTCTTCCTGAGCTATCGACATCGACAGCAAGCCGATCTGCAGAACGAAACTGAATCCCTTCGCCCGACTACGCGTCACGTTCCGAATAATCGTCATTGCCATGGATATAGCCGATCCCCCCCATACCGAATCAAGCAGATCGCGCTAGCATCCTACGAAGATGCGATAAAGCATTCATAAGGTAGCGGCCGACGGTAGTCCGGCGTAGCTTCATGTGAAGCCTGGATCTCCGAGCGGCCAACGTTTACCCACTAGGAGATATTCCACGCCGAATCCTCGGCGTGGCTACGGTTCAGCGCGACGCGGTCAACGTATCGAGGATGCAACCCCACCCGCCTTACCGATCATCCAACAAGAAGGCTTGGGCTGTCGGCGCGACGGGATCCTTCCACCCATAGAAGATCAGCATTCCATCGACAACCGTTCCATCGGGTCGCCGCACCGCTTGGATATTGTTGTATTTCCAATCGGGATACCGTTTCCCCTTCGGCGTGATCGTCCGCTTCTTTTTCCAGGAGTTTCCATGGTCCGAAGAAACCCATTCTTCGATGCGACCGCCTCCGTAGCGATCCATGTCGCCCTTCACTTCAAGGTAGCCTTCGCCACTGGGCACGAACGCATGCAAGACGCCATCGGCGCTTTGACTGAGAAAGCCGCTATTCCAGTGATGATTCGAACGCGCAATGCGCGTCTGCTTCCACTTGCCCTTTACCTGCCGCACGTAGTGATAGCTCAACGACTCCTCGTGATGAACGTCCGAGAGATTGTGCAGGAAGCTAACATTGTCCTCCTCATCCACCCACATCGCAGGCGGGACTCCGCCTCCTCGCCATTGCGTATCCCAGATCATGCACTTCGTATTCGCGGTGGTCCGATCGATAGGCGTCTGCAGAATTTCGCCGCGGTCGTTCACGACCTCATGCGTCCGCAAGTCGATCTTCACATAGTAAAGATTGTATTTGTAGCTGCTGGGTTCGCGATTGTCGTAAAGCGGGTTTTGCAGCCTTCGTATATCCAACTGGCCACTTGCCTTCTCCTGCGCCGACACCGGTCTTTTGTAATCGTCGTAGGCGATGAATGCCAAATGCAGGTACTTCCCGTCGCGACTGATCTCCTTGGCCGTGTAAGTCGACCAATCCGTATCCGGACCCAGATGCATATCCAAATCGAGGACGTCTCGCTCTGGCGCCTCCCAGGTTCTGCCATTGTCACTCGAAATCCGATAGGTCCACGAACTGTAGTGTCCATCCGTACGGTAGAAAACCAACTGCTTGCCATCGTGGATGCGACGCGTCCAGGGATAGGCCATTTTTCGAGCCGGCGGCGCGGTTTCGCTCCAATCCTCAAGCGCCGAGCCAGCGCTGCGAGGTTTATCGGCAACGAGATGTTTTCCCAAGGTATTATGCCAGTCGTAGAAGACATGCAGCCGATCATTCCGGTCCGCCCAAACCACTGGACCGTCGTGGTGATCGGAACTGTAGGTCTCACTGAGAATGACGGTATCCGACAGCTTCCTCGATTGTGGATCGTAGCTGAGCGCCATAGGCGCCGACTCCGACCTGCGTTTGGAGTTTTTGGATTCACGAGGCCGCGCATCGCCGTTATATACGAGAAAGGCCGTATCATTCAGGTAGACCGCCTGCGGGCGCTGCCGCGCATCGTAGAGCATCTTAACCGCCCCCTTATCGCCATAGGGGATGATGTCATGAGCGTCTCCCGCAAATAACGACGATGCAACCAGGACCGCTCCAACAATCAACGATACAATTTTCTTCATTACAACTACTCCAATCGATTTCCTGTTAGTCGATAACGAGACTCAACTCTAAGCTATCTTCGATCCTATTTCGCGCTTCTTCGCCCCTTCTCGCAGCTACAACTCCTCACTTCAACCAATCCGGTATCGAATCGTTCTCCAACCATGACGCCACTCGCTTATCCAATTTGTCCGGCTCCCACTCAGTCGTCCCAGCCGGCAAAACCTCTTCCTTCGGCAGCCACTTTCGATGCGTCGCAACAATTCCCGCGTATTCAGGATTTTGAGCCAGATTCTTAAACTCGCCCGGGTCGTTCTGGTGATCGTACAACTCCTCTCCCCCATCCCGATAGCGTATGTAGCGATAGCGCTCGCTGCGCACGGCGTGATTCCCATAGTACCACGTATTCAAGACGGGCCTGTCCCACTTCTTTTTCGGGTTCTTCAGCAGCGGAACCAAGCTCTGCCCCTCCAGCTTGTTCGCCTTAGGCAGTCCGCATAAGTCGACCAGCGTCGGATAAATATCCAACAGACTCACCACCCGATCCGATCGCTGCCCCATCGTCTTCATCCCGGGAACGCTGAAAAACAAAGGTACTTGCGTGGACTCCTCCCAGAGCGATTGCTTCCGCCAGTGCTTCTTTTCGCCCATGTGCTGACCGTGATCCGACCAGAGCACAACAATCGTATTGTCCGCGTACTTACTATTTTCCAACGCCGTGAGCACCTTGCCTAACTGATCGTCGACGAAGGAAACGCAGGCCAAGTAAGCCAGAACCATCTCACGCCAGTACGTGTCGCTCAGATTCACCACCGCATTGTGATCTCCCATCTTAATCGTGCCATAGGCGATCGACTTGCCCATGATCGGAATATCCGCCATCTCGTCATCCGGGACCTCCGGCATAACGATCTTATCCAGATCGTACCAATCGAAATATTTTTTGGGCGCTGTATACGGAACATGGGGACGCACGAATCCAACCGCCAAGAAGAAGGGTTTGTCGTGATCCTCTTCCAATCGTTCCACCGCCCATTCGGCGATCAGCTCGTCGAACATCTTGCCGTCCGGCATATCCTCGGGTTCCAGAGCTCCCCAGCAGAGCGAATTGCCATCGTCGAAATCCGGGCCGTAACGGTCGATGATCTGACTGCCCTCTCGGGGAAAGGGATAGAACTTGGTGCCGCCATAGCCTTCGCCCCGAGCCCTCAATTCCTTGGGCACTTTGTACTCTTCACCCGTTTCATCCCAAAACGCATTCGTCCGATCCTTGTAGTCACTGACCCCGCTGTGGAAAATCTTCCCGACCGCCATGGTCTTATAGCCATTATCCCGGAAGTGTTGGGGAAGCATCGTGTGATCGCCCATCACCTCGTCATAGGAACGTCGCATGGCAGAGGTCGACCCGTACCAACCAGTTGAGGCTGGATGCAACCCGCTCAGCAGCGAATTTCGCGATGCCGTGCAAACCGCCTGGGAACAGTGAGCATTTTCGAATTGCACGCTCTGACCGGCCAGCCGATCCATATGCGGCGTAATCGCCTGGGGATGCCCGCCTTGCGATCCCGTCCAATCGTTCAAATCGTCGATTGAGATGAATAGGACATTCGGCTTGTCTGCAAAAAGGCCCAGACACACAGTCGCCAACAAAATAAAGGGGTAGATTGCTCTCATAAATTCACGCCAAGCCAGGGGCAACGAGGGTTACGGTCTATGCCAGGCAATTCGGACAATCCTTCAACGTTTTTCGCCTGACGCCGAAACCACAATCAAAGCGGAACTTTCGGATATGGGTATCTTCGAATCCTCCTGTAATGAGGGCTGAAGACAGCATGATCGCCTCACTTTTTTTAATCGATCCAAACCGGTTGAGTGAAGGCGCCGTTGTTGGCGATATCCCAGACTTCTACCCGAGCCCAACTGCGGGAGCTCAAATCGACTTTAATATCGAGGCTGCGTTCGCCGAACTCCCTAGTATCTGAAAGGTCGATACTGTTCCTATAGATTTCCTCGCCATCGCCGGACACGACAACCATGCGAGAAAGCGGATAGGTCCACTCGATATCCGCCCGAAGACGGGCCTTCGCGAGCTTCGACGATTTCTTGAGCATCTCCCCGCTCTCTTTCCCATTAATCGAAAATTCGGGAATCAGGATCTCGCCAGTCGTCAGGAAGAATTGTCCTTGGCTCAGCGCATCGAGCACGGGTTGCCAACCGTCTTTGTACTCGGGAACCGAATCGAGTTTGAGATAGTTCACATTCATTGCCCCGAAAAGCTCGTAGCCCTTGAAAATCTTGAAGACATCGACTTCGCCGAGCATGTACTTGCGGTCTCCCCAATTCGCCATGTCGTCGAGCAGCCCGCTCACCCGCCAGCCAAGCGTATCGCGCGAATAGTCAGCGGGCATGGCCTTCCACGCCGCTCCGAGGTAGCGATCGCTTTTGAACAACGGCGTTTCCTTGTAGGCATCAGGGAATCCCGTGGAACTTTTGATCCGAGCATGAGCCGCCCAAGCCAGCCCGTTTTCCCGTTCAAAGAGTTCGTGAACGTCTTCCGGGCTGCCAACGTGATAAACCGTACCGTACCCTTCCATCTCTTGGACGAATGGCTGATCTTCATTATTGTTGAGCACCCAGTTTACCGGCTTGGGGAAAAAGCTGATCCAGTGACCGCCGAGGTGCACGTTGGGTTCCTCGCCTGGCAAGAGAAGAAACCCGTCTTTAGACAGACGCTCGCACTCTTGGTGCATGACTTTCAGTTGTTCGAGACGATCATTCGTGCCGAGCCGGGGCGTCCTCCCATTATGAAATTCGGCGAGATGAACGATATCGACCCCCATGTCCTTAAACACATCCACGAACTCCGGATTCTCCAAGCCATCCGGAATGCCTGTGGTCTCTTGCTCCTTTTGCTTGGCAATATAATCGAGGCTATGTTCCACGTGATAGTGACTCGTAAACGTCTTGTATCCAGGCAACGGCTTAAACGAATCGGAACGGGTATAGCGCTGCACGACTTCTAGGTTCTTCTGTCCCGATTCCTTCGATACGAATAGCAAAACGCCGAGTTTCTGTACTGTGCCCGGAGGCGCATTGACCCAAGGCACATAGCGGCGATCCCCCATAGGGGGTTGACGCACGCCCCAAGCGAAACCGTCAACCATGTCGAGGTATTCCTCGCCCGCCCAATTGTAGCCATAATTGTCTGCGAAATCGAGAGGGTAAAGGAACTGATGCGGGAAAGGCGAAATGGAAACGGAACCCGTCTCGGAGGCCAAGGCCATCGAGCGATAGCGGGTTTTGAAGACGCGAGCCGTTTCATCGATCACAGGGCTTGATCGATACGTCCCGTGAGGATCGACCCAGTGAAGCTGATGCCCCTCTGCTTTCGGCTTAGCCAAACCAACATGATACAGAAACGCAGTCGCATCGCGCTCCGTCGCGACTCTAGCTTCCATGTTAACGAACGGACTGCCATGATAAACCGTCAGCGCCAACGAACCCGAGAAACGCTCGCTATTCAGCCCATCCAATTCGATGGTTGCCCGTCCTCCATCAGTGGATACGCGTGCATTCTCAGGAATCAAATACCCCTTTTCCACAGTATAAGGACGTGTAGGGACGCGATCAAAAAAGATCGTCCAACGATTTACCTTCGATAAATCGCGTTCGCCTATCCAAAATAGATAATTCGGATCGAGCCCTTCAAGGGCGGCTTCGCCATCAACTCCAATTTTACGAATCAACGGAGCTGCGGGCGTACCCCGCCTTCGCGGAATGAACTGCAATTCCATAAACGCCCTTCCCTCCGGGCTGTCCCATTCGATCTTCAAGCTCTTTTCCGATGCCTGAACCGCAAACCCATCGTTCGAGTCGACCTGAGATTGATCGATCTCGATGGCAGAGAGGGACGCGGCAAACAGGAAGGATAATGAGAGGGGAAGAAAGCAGGATATCAGACGCGGGAACATCATAAGAAACAGAAGTTGCCCCAATCCCTCCTTCGACACAAACGTCTAGTTCAAGAAATCTAACGGCTATTCATATTTGAACTGACCACGAAAACCGTCCAACGACCTGAAACCTGTAGGGCCTTCGCTTGCGAAGCGCCGCGTCGGTTAAGACAGACGCCCCTATTTCCTAGCCAAACAGGGATTTGATCTGCTTTCGCGGTACGTCGCAAGCGACGACCCTACATCGAAAAATGCCCTCAAGCGCCTCCTACAATCCGAACAACTGCGGCAGCCACATGGTGATTTCCGGAACGTAGGAGATCAGCATCAAGCCAATGAACATGGCTATGAAGAAGGGAATCATGATCGGCGTCACGCGAGCGATGGTTGTCTTGCCCACACCGCAACCGAGAAACAAACACGTCCCCACGGGAGGCGTGCACAAGCCAATGCACAAATTGGCGATCATGATGATTCCGAAATGCACGGGATCGATTCCGAGGGCCTGCGCGATCGGCAAGAATATGGGCGTAAAAATCAAGACCGCCGGCGTCATGTCCATGAACGTTCCGACGAAGAGCAGGATCAGATTGATCATCAGCATGATGACCAGCGGATTGTCCGAAAGTCCGAGCAAGGCGCTCGAAACCGTCTGCGGAATGTTGGAGATCGTCATGATCCATGACATGCCGGAACTCGCCCCAATGAGCAGCATGATCACCGCCGTCGTCACGCCTGCCTGAAGCAGAATGTCCGGCAGTTGCGACAGCTTCACTTCGCGATACAATACTACCGACAAGAGAAAGGCATACGCGACCGCGATCGCCGAGGCCTCAGTCGCCGTGAAGACGCCCTTCAATATTCCGCCAATCACGATCACCAATAGAAGCATGCTCAGGAACGCCCGCCTAAACGCGGCCCAAATATCCTTCAGGCTCGAACGTTCGCCCGCTGCCAGCTTAGAGCGTTTGGCGATGACGAAACATACGAGCATCAACAGCAGACCGATCAAGATTCCCGGCAGAATGCCCGCCATGAACATGGCCGCGATCGATACCGATCCCGACGCCACCGCGTATACGATCATGATATTGCTCGGAGGAATCAGCAGGCCTGTCGTTGCCGCCGTTGTGGTGACCGCCACACTGAACTCGTTGTTGTATCCCTTATTCTTCATCTCCGGCAGCATGAAGCCGCCAATTGACGTCACTGCCGCCGCAGCCGATCCCGAAATAGATCCAAACAACATACAGGTCAGCGTATTCACATAGGCAAGACCGCCCGGAAATCGCCCCATCAAGGTCGCCGCCAAATCCATCAATCGACGCGCCATGCCGCCCCGGCCCATTAGAATTCCCGACAAGATGAAAAACGGAATCGCCAGCAAGGCGAAGCTATCGATCCCATTGGCCATTTTCGACGCCACCATCAGATTTGGATCGTAGCCGCCTAGCAGCATCGCCATCATAGACGCCACTGCGATCGCGACGGCGATGGGCACGTTCATGACCAGCAACGCCACGAACACGATCACCAGAATAAGAATCACCTCGATCATGGAGCGCCCTCCTCGGAATCCGCCGGCGTCAAAAGCGTTTCCACCAGCTGCTCGATCAGAAACACAACCATGAAGCAGCCACTCGCGGGCAAGGCCGCGTACCCCCACCACTTCGCGATCGGCAGAGCCACCATCGTCTGCCCCGACTCATACGTTCCTCGGACCAGCTCCAGTCCTCCCACAATGAATACGAGGATGGCAAAGACCAAACAGATCGCCGCCCCAATCACTCGATTCCATTTTCGGGCATCGGGATGCAGCTTTTCGGCAAAATAATCCAAGCCCAGGTGCGCCTTCATCGCAAAGGCCACGCTCGCCCCAAACAGAGCCACCCAAACGAGCAAAAGCCTGGCCAATTCCTCGCTCCACTTGGCTTGCTGCCCGAATGCATAGCGCGAGATCACGCCCCACAAAACATCCAAGACCAAGAGAGCCATGAGCAGGATGACCACCCACTGCAAAATCGCCGTCAAGCCCCTTCGAAATGCCTTCGCTCGCGCCAGCAGAGTTCCGTTCGAATCGCTCATTCCTATTTCGCGGATTGAATACGCTTGAGCCAAGGCTCGACGGGGGTGCCCGTGAGCGTATCCGCGATCGACGCGCACGCTTCCTGAAACAAACTCGGATCGCAGTCGACGATCTCCACTCCCGCCGCCGCCACATTTGCCAGCGATTCCTTGGTCTTCACCGCCCAAAGCTCGCGCTGGTACACCGACGATTCATCCGCCGCCGCTTGTAGCCACTCTCGTTCCTGCGAACTGAGAGAATTCCAAATCGGGGCGCTAATCATTAATAGGTCCGGCACCCGCGTATGAGCATCGGGCGTGAAGTAGCCGCACTCCTCGTAGTGGCGACTGCTCTCGAAGCTCGGTGGATTGTTCTCCGCTCCGTCCACCACCCCCTGAGCCAGCGCCGAATAAAGCTCGCCCCAGGCGATTGGCGTCGGCGATCCGCCCAAAGCCTCGACCATCGCAATCGCCATGCGGCTATTCTGCACGCGAATCTTCATGCCCTTCAGATCCGCCGGACTGCGAATCGGTTTTTTCGTACTGTAGAAATTGCGACTGCCCGCATCGTAATAGCAAAGTCCATACAGCCCCGTATCGATTCCAACGCCGAGCAGCTCCGAACCAATCTCCCCATTAATCACGCTCCAATAGTGATCCTCGTCGTCGAACAGATATGGAATGCCGAATACGCCGAGTTCCGGAATAAACGACTCCATGGCCGCCGTCGACGTCTTGGTCATGGCCAACTCGCCGCTCTGCAGCTGCTCGATACACTGCACCTCCGAACCCAGCACTCCACTGGGATAGATATCGATCGACAATCGACCGCCCGACAGCTCCGCGACACGCTCCTTCATCCGCTCCATGCCCAAATGCACCGGATGCGCCGTGTCCAGGCCGTGGGCCAATTTCAATACGCGACCTTGCTCGCCGCCGGCTCGATCGCCCGAAACCAGCGAAAAGACGAGCGATGCGACCAGAAGGCCAGACACAAGCCCGAGGGAAAAGAAGGAGAGACTTTTGCTCATAAAGTAGGAAAACTAATGGGGAGCTACCAACAAAGCGTCATAAAACCATGCCGTCAATGCCCCACCTATTCATGAGACGGTCCAACAGCGAATCACCCCTAAATTGCGCGAAACGCAGTCAATTCGATCTAGGGCCTATAATTGCCAGCTTCCCCTTTTTACACGCTTGGCTATCGACCAGAACACTGCTTCATCAACGCATGCAATCCGATCGCGGTTGTCTCATTCCCTAATGAATAGGTCTCCGTTCCATTGTAGAGAATGAACTTCCGACTTGGGTTGAGATCCGCGCACGCTCTCCTGAAATGGCTGCTTGGCTTCGGAGCAGACGAACGCTTGATCTCGATTGCCCAAAGCTCTTGTCCTGGAAATTGCAATAATAGATCAATCTCCACGCCCGTTGACGTGCGATAGTAGTATGCCTCGACATTGCGAGGTACGCTACTCAGAAGATTCTCGATAACGAACCCCTCCCAACTCATGCCTACCACTGGATGGGACAACAATGCTTCGTTGTCGTAAATTCCTAGCAACTGGTGAACGACTCCACTATCGCGCACATAAACTTTCGGCGATTTAACCAATCGTTTTCCAGTATTGGCATGCCACGGCTGCAAGCGTCTTACCAAGAGGAGATCCACCAAGAGATCGACATAGCGAAATATCGTAACACTGGATACGTCTAGTCCCGACGCCAGCTTAGCGGCATTCAGGTTACTGCCCTGCTGGTGCGCCAGCATCGTCCAGAAACGACGTAACGTGGTCGAAGGCACGCGCGGCCCCAACTGAGGAATGTCTCGCTCGAGATAGGTACGGATGAAGTCCTCCCTCCACTCCGAACTAAGGGCATCCGTCTTGGCCAACACGCTTCTTGGGAATCCTCCGCGCAACCAGAGAGCGTCCAGCCCGGCCGAATCCACCTCCAACGGCGTCAGACCGTTTAGCTCCAAATATTGGATACGCCCTGCTAGACTCTCAGAGGATTGTTTCAACAGATCGATCGAAGCAGATCCTAGGATTAGATACCTCCCGCTACCGTCACCCTTCAGTCGAGCCTTGTCTATCAATCCTCTCAAAACTGGAAACAAATCGGGAATGCGTTGAATCTCATCGAGAATAACCAGCTTATCCAAATGCCCCGAAAGGTAGGCAACCGGATCCTGTAACTTCGCCACGTCCGAAGGGCTTTCCATATCCAAGTAGATCGATGGAAGGCCCTCAGCAACGTTATGGGCTAACGTCGTTTTTCCCACCTGTCTAGGCCCTAGCAGGGCCATCGCTGAATGGTTCTCAAGGCCTTCACTCACTCGAGGATATAGGGATCGTTCAAGCATAGAATTATTGCATAACAAACATTTTATGTTAGATTTGCAAGGTTTAAATAACTCGACCGCCCTCCTAAGCAGGCGTCCACTTACCGTTCATTGCAAAGAGCTTACACAAATCCGCCGATCCGCTTAACAAAGGAGCCATCTATTTGTTCTCCTCCTCTAAGTCTCAAGCAAAGCTTCTGGATGCCTTTTGGCGATCTGAAGCAGACGCAAGGCGGCCCCCGAAGGACGGCGGCGGCCCTTTTCCCAACTAACCGCCGTGACGGTCGGAACGTTGAGC
>Ga0208127_1000680_pt1 | contig 17334 bp, 10 predicted proteins | sample ETNtaG_6_FD_185751 | JGI IMG/M metagenome (GOLD analysis project Ga0208127, IMG submission 185751) | Marine microbial and viral communities from oxygen minimum zone, Eastern Pacific Ocean - ETNP201306SV45 (SPAdes) (version 2) | ecosystem: Environmental > Aquatic > Marine > Oceanic ...
AGAAATGATAAAAGTATTCGTCATAAATATCCCAAAATTGATACTATCCTATCAACCATTATAAAACTACAGGATGCAGCAAAGAAAAAGTCAACAGGTGAAATGACATGGATGATAGCTGAGCTTTCTAATAAACTAAAACCTCATGCAGATAACTACACAATGGATGATCAATATCAAATATTAAATATCGGGAATTTTTTAAAAAGATCTCAAGACTTTACAAAAAGAAATAGAAAAAATGATAACCTCAGATCATTTAACAGATACTTAGAAGCTGTTATGAGATCTGGAGGGCTTCCAGGTCTCAAACCACAATCCTATAGAGAGCAAGATGGCGTCATTGTTAATACGGTGCACGGGGTGAAGGGCGCTGAATTCCCGATAGTTTTTATTCCGTTTCTAAGGTCTGCAAGCTTCCCGTTGAACTTTCGCAGTATTAAGCGTGTTAACAAGCCGCCTGATGATTGGCTAAACTATGCCCAAAATACAGATTTAACGCCAAAGGAGCATCACCAGTGTGAAGAAAGAAGACTCTTTTATGTGGCTGTAACACGTGCAAAACAAAAGCTTTATCTTTTGGTTCCCAAAAAAGCTACATCACCATTTATCAAAGAACTACCAGATACACTAATGGAGGATCATGAAATGTCCACTCAAGATAAAAACGTTATATACCACTCTGATCTAAAGGTTAAATATGAAACCAGTCTCCAAAAAGCATTAGCAAGAGAAGATTATGACCGAGTGAATGAATACAGCCGAGCCTTAAAGGTGATTCATGAACACGAAAAGGGTAATGAAATCAACCTCGGTGAATCAGATTGGGAAAAACAGTTAAAAACTGAATTTAATTCTGATTTTCAGCCATCTGTTCCTGATAGAGTGCACCTTTCAGCAAGTGCCATCGAGACCTATGAATCCTGCGCATTAAAGTTTAGACTGGGACGGATTGACGGAATACCACAAACAGCAAACAAACCGGAGCTTATATTTGGGAATATCATCCACTCCGTGCTCCAGAGATACCACGAACATGGTAAGGATCAGAGCCTAGAAAGGATACTTAGACTCTTAGACGAGGAGTGGAAAGAAAACTCCTTTGATTATCAAGTAAGAGAAGAAAAGTTTAAGGAACAAGGGATTGAAATGTTGACTCGATATCAATCCAATGCGTCGATTAATCCGCCTGTTGTAATAAGAACTGAAGAACAATTTACTTTTGACATTGGGCCGATAACAATAAGAGGAGCAATCGATAGAATTGATAAAACATCTGAAGGAATTAGTATTTTGGATTATAAAACTAGTAAAACTTCATCATCCGCAAAGTCTAACCTTCAGCTTGCAGTATACTCAATGTATCTTGAACAGCTAGAGGATGATGAAATTGGTGGTCTACCTGAATCATCCAAACTCTACTTTTTAAGAGATGAAGAAGAACCAGTTCGAGATCATTCTTTTACCAGTGAGGAGATTGCTAAAACAAAGGAAAAAATACTAGCTGTTGCAGCTGGGATCAGAAAACGAGAATTTAGTGCTAAAAAGGGTAAACACTGCGATTGGTGTGATTATAAAAACCTTATTTGTCCAGCTTGGGAACAGTAATAAGGTTAAATAAAATCACAATGATGTTTTAATTATTTGGTATTCAAGCCTACCCGAAAAATTATCTGCATCAAGAATAATCTTTTCAGGAATTCCAATCACAGATATTGAATCCTCACTTGTAAATATCAATTCTGAAAATAAACCAGCACTGAGAATAGTGTCCCCTTCTTCATCTACAAGAAATAAATAAGAAGAGTCAGAGGCTCCAATAGAAAGATCTTTTACGATCATTGTCGTTAAAATTTTATCTAGATCTGTGGTACTGAGTGATAGATCCCATTTGGTCTCTTCGGAGTACTTATCTCCGATAAGAGATAAGGAAAAATAATCATTTTCATTAATGATGGCAGGTACATTCTCAATCAAACCATCTGTATAGTTTGGAGGACCAACGCAAGAAGCCAAGCCTAGACATATCAAAATAGCCAAAAGGTTTTCATGCTTAGTCATTGGTCATTCCTTTTTGTGGTTTATCTTGTCCTAATTGAAGCTCAGAAATTTTATCCATTGGCTTTTCAAGCTCACGCAGCCTAGGTCCTTTTAAATCTTCATAATGATTTGATAAAGCACCTAAGGATTTCCCCAGTGAATCAATTTTCCCTGTAAAAAGATCCCACTGTTTTTTAAATAACCCTACAAGCTCCTGCATCTCTCCGGCCTTTTTTTCCATGGCAAAATTTGATACCGCTTGACGAATCAATGATAAGATTGCATACAAGGTAATTGGAGAACAAAGAAGAATCTTTTTACCCAAAGAAAAATCTATGAGTTCATGATCCTCCTGATTTAAGAATGCGTAGATACTCTCATTCGGAATAAATAAAAGAACATAATCAACCGTACTGCCCTTAGGATCGATATATCCTCTCTTTGAAACCTCATTCACTCTGTTTCGAACATCAGATAAAAATGCTTTTTTTTCAGATTCTTTTTCCGAATCAGATTCAGCAGAAACATATTTTTCATATCGAGACAATGGAAATTTCACATCCATATTAATAACTTTTTCATCAGGCAAGAGAAAAGTGAAATCTGGACGGTCTTTACCATCAGACATTTGTTCTTGTTGGGTGTAGTTAATTCCCTCAACCAATCCAATAAAATCTAAAATATCCTTAACCATTCTCTCGCCCCACTGACCTCGAGCTTGCGAACTGGATAAAATTTGTCTTAGCTGGGATGTTGTATCATTTAACTTCCCAACACTTTCTTTTGACTCTTTCATTTGTCCTTCTAGCGCGATTGTATTTTTAGACAAATTATCAAGGTTATCTTTCATCTCTTTAAGAGTTGAATCAATCAGCTCTTTTTTACCATCGAGTTCTTTAACAGAATTTTTATTTAGTTGTTCAAATTCTGATTTAGCTAGATTGAGAAATTGATTTTGATTTTCTAACAAAACCTTGTTTGAAATATTTTCAAACTCTTGTTTCATCTCTTCCTGGTTTTTTTTCAGAGATTCCATTCCCTTTTGACGAACAAACCAAATAGTTAATCCGCCAGAAAGGAGACCAAGCAAAAAAAATATGATCCCGGAGAATTCCATTTTAAAGTGTTAGGGCAAAACTATCTACTAATATACCTGGACAGGTTGTTGCCCCCAGAGAGCGTTGCCCATAGGTTGAAACCTCCGGAACTACAGTTACTTTGTCTTCAACATCAACTAATTTTTCACCAAAAAACCGATAAAAAGAATCATCAAACCTCATCGTCTCGATTGGGGCAACAATTTCTCCGTTCTCAACCCAGAAACAAGCATATCTTGTTAACCCTGTTATTCTACCACCTGCGTTGTCGCTCCAATTAAGATAGTGTATGTTTGAAAGATAAAGACCTCGGTCTATTTCTTTGGTGACATTTTCTTGATTTAGTTTACCAGGTTCCATTCGAGGAGATCTAAGATATTCACCGCCCTCTGCAAAATTTGATTCAACACCATATTCTTTGGCAGATCTTGAACTAACAAGAGTATTCTTTAGGGTTCCGTTTTGAATCAATGGAATTGAGCTTGGAGATACCTCTCCATTTGAATTGAATTTGGGGCAAAATCCAGGTGAAAAATCTTCTAGGATCGAAAATTTAGTTGACAGCCTGACGTCGTCATTACGCATTCTACCAAATCCACTACAGCCCTGCCGCAGCGATGCTTCACTTATCCCATTCCAAGAAAACATGCCTAAAAAATCTGCAACAGCTGCTGCTTCGAACCATGTTCTATACTCTCCGGTATCAATCTTCATGGGTTTCTTATCCATAAGAGAAAGCTTTGTTCTACTTTGGCTTACATAATCCTCATACTCACTCTGGTTCCAGTCACTGCCAGCATAACAGCCTTTTACCATTTGATGTTCGGGAGTTACCAACGAGTAATCCAGACAAAAAGACTCAGTCTCAAACCAATGTTTTTGACCAAGATTATTTGCGCTTCCTCGATACATTTTCCCGTTGGCCAATATTCCAACGAAATCAGTTCCTTTCATAGCAGGAAGGATTGCATCAACAGCATTTTCAAAAGCCAGCCCGTTGGCATTTTTGATTTCATGACTTGATCCAGTATCAACTGGCATTACTAGAAATGGATCCTCTGGTATTTCTTTGGACTCTTTTCTCATTCTTTCAATTTCATTGATCCCTCTTTTTTGATCAACATCATGATCTCCTGAAATGGTGAAACCTCCATTGCAAGTACGCCCATTAAAAATAAATTTGAGACCAAGGTCTGCATCATCAACCATTCCCGTCTGGCGAACAGAGGCATTGTTAAAGCGCACAAACTGACTGTTTTCACCATTTAGTGAAAGTACAAGATTTTCACCGGGCATTAATTGGGAAAAAAGTGATTCACAGAGGTTGTTAAAAGTTTTTTCCATATTACACTCCTCCAAAAACTTGAATATTGCTAAAAAGACAAGCTGGTGATGCATGCCCAACCCTTATGACCTGATTAGGCTCACCCTTCCCACAATTTGGTGTACCATAAATACCAAACGTATTGAGATCCCCTACTCCTTTCAAGCTATTCCAAAATGGAGTGGATATACCTCGGTAGTTAGGATTCTTAACTGTTTTGGTTAGTTTTCCATTTTCGATGAGCTTCCCGTATTCACAACCGAACTGAAATTTGTTTCTGTAGTCATCTATTGACCAAGATTTATTACTTTCCATATACACACCATTCTCAACCTGTCCAATTAGTTCATCAAAACTTGAGTCTCCTGGTTCCAGATTTATATTAGCCATTCTGTCAATAGGAGCTCTATTCCATCCGCTTGATCTAAAGTTAGCAACTCCATCAAGCCCCGAACGAATCTGACTCTCCTTTCCACCCAAGCCTCTCACTAGCAGACCCTCTTTTATCAGATACTCCTTTGTGGCTTTTAGACCACCGTCATCAAATGCATAAGATGCAAATTCAGATTCTAAAGTTGGATCAAAAGTAATGTTCATTAGCTTAGATCCATATTGAAGAGTTCCAAAATCCTCCAGCTTTACAAAACTCCATCCAGCATAGTTCCTCTCATCTCCAAGGATTCTATCAACCTCCAATGCATGGCCAATACTCTCATGAATTTGTAACATCATTTGATCGGGTGCGATCACTACATCCATTTCTCCTGTTGGGCAGTCTTCAGCATCCAAAAGTTCTATTGCTTGTTCACCGATTCTGTTTGCATTTGCCATAATCTCATACTTGTCAAAGTACTCTAGTCCCATTTGTCTGCAAGTTCCTCTCATCCCTCCAAAGGTTCTAGTTTGTTGATTTGAACCGTCCACAGCTGTTGCACTTAGATCAAACTCAAGCATTAAAAATTCCTGATTTATATCGCTACCATTTGAGCTCACATATTTAAAAGACGTCTCAATTAATTGGCACAAGGAAGATGCGCTAACAATCTGATCTGACACCTTTAAGTTTTGATATGCTTCTAATAGAATTTCATTCAAATTACCAGCAGACAGCGATCCGCGATCTTTTGTGTATGGTGATTTATACTCACCCTGAAAAGATGGTCTAGCGGACTCATCAAATCTGTATAAAGAATTCTTTGATGCAATTTTTGCCTGTTGGAATGCATGTTTTGCAGCAAGGGATACTCCCTCTGGCGTCATATCTGGCGTACCATAATACCCAAACTGACCATCGACTAATACCTCTACCATCAGACCGTGGGTGGATGACCTGGCATTGGCAACAGGGACACCATCCCTAATCATTCTCGGAGTATGAGCCTCGTACACCTCTCTGATACCAACCCATTGCGCAGGAACATCAATCGCACTCAAAAGATCTTTTATTTCAATATTTAACTTCATGTGACATGTCTCCAGATTTAATGCATCAAAGGAAAATGCATTATGAATAAATAAGCACATAAAATTAATTATTTATAACGTAATTATCCAATGTCACAAATCAATTACATCATTATTTATTGATATAATTAATATTAAAACATGCCTATTTGACAGTTTTTAAACATTCAATTGTGTTAAATAGTGCCAAATATGCATACTATGTGAAATTTTGTACTACTATTAGCTAGTGGCACCTTAATTGCAAAAGGGTAATTGAAAATAATTAAACCTAATAAAGGAGTTACAAATGACGTTAGTAAAGTGGACACCACGACCAATGACAGTCTTTAATGAAATGGATAACATGATTAACTCAGTGTTCAATCGTGATTGGAACCTGGAACCCATACAATCAACAAAATGGAATCCAGCAGTAGATGTTAAAGAAACAGATAGTTCTTTTTTAATATCTGCTGACATACCAGGTCTAACTAAAAAAGATATTAACATTGAAGTTTCCGATGATGTTTTATCAATAACTGGGGAGAGAACAGAAGATAAGGTAGAGGATTCAGATCTTTATCACTATAGAGAAAGATCAAAAGGAACTTTTACAAGATCCTTCCATTTACCGGAGTCTGTAGATGAAAAGAAAATCTCAGCAAACTTCAAAGATGGAATTCTGAACATAGAGCTTCCAAAAACAAAAGTAATTGAGCCAAAATCAAGGAAAATAAAAATCAGTTAGTCTAGAGGTGGTTATGAAGGGGCAGCAATGCCCCTTCATAATTTATTTATACTATATTAAAAAGCGCCTTGCTTGAACTGAAAACCTGATTTTTTACATGCTTTTTTCAGTTTCCTACTGTGCTTATTTGGCCCACTGTAAAATACCCTCTGGTTGCTTTCCTCTCCAAATTCAGAAAATATTTTTTCCCAGTCTGGTATTCCAAAACTAGATTTACTCCACAGGTTATCAACAAGGTCAATATTTGTTTCACTTTCTAAAACATCAGTAGATATGTACATCATCTTTCTTGATATTTCATCAGGAGATCGTTCCAAAAAGTAGATATGATAATTAAAGAATTTTGGAGAACCATCTTCATCCATCTCCTTTAGCATTTTAGTAAACCATTCAAAGTAATTCCTGTCTTCTATCAACCAATAGAGGTCAACTTTCTTTAGCTTGCCAATATCTGATCCATTTTTAAGTCGAATAACTATATCTTGGAGGATAGGTGCAATTCTTGAAATCCCATGACCTGCACCAACCAGTATTGCGTGATTGGTATCTAATAAATCCTGACTTGAGCTGCCATAGGGGCCATCAATTCTTATAGACCAGTCCAACGTCTTATCACTTCCTACAACCTGCAAGGTTGAATCGTATAAGCGATCAGACCATTGATTGTTAGATTTTACATGTAAAATTAAATCACCCTCCTCTGTCTTTTTGATGATATTAAAAGGATACCACTCTCCAGATGAGATTTCTTTACAATTTAGATATAAATAGTCACCTGGGGTGTAAGTGAAGTTTTTTGGTGCAGATATGGTTAATTCCAGCACCTTTGAAGGCAACAGACTGATTGAATGTAAATCAACAAAGGTTCGATTCTTTTTTCTGTTGACCAAAACATTATAAATAAAAATAATCCTTGGAATCATCAGCCACTGAAAAAGCCCTATGTCTTGGACTTGTACGGTTGAGATCATTGAACTAGACTTGTCTTTTAGTGTTTTGGAATTTGCTTCTTCGTATCGATCAGGAACAAGCCAGTGTAATGGGTTTACTGCAAACCCTTCCATGAAATCAGGATAATCGTTCGCTACATCAAGAAATTCACCAAAGTCAATGGTTCCACTTAAATCTTTATCTGCTTTTTGGAAAAATTCATCTACCAATAGATCCAATTGAAACTCATCATAGTCTAAATTGTTTTCTGAAAAGCTTTGTTTAATGAGTATTTTTAGCTCATTTCGATCTATATACCCATTATTGTCAAGGTCATGTAACTGAAAAGCGAATTTGATTTTATCTTTTGCAGATCCATCTACCATGGACTCAATAGTGGTTACGAATTCTCCGTAGTCTACAGATCCACTAGAGTCTTGGTCAAATAGTTCAAACAATCTATCAGAAATTTCATAGTTTTCAATACCAAGACCATTACGAAATTCTTCCTTATCAATGAGCTGGTCCTCCCCCGCAATCTCTCTAAATCTATTTTTTAGATCAATTAGAAATGGACCAACTAATTTTTTTGACTCGTTAATCAAGTATGTTTTCCATGTTAAGATTGATTGAAGTCCTTTAATTTATAGAAAGGTTTATAATCAAAATGATAATTTTTTATTACTTAAATGATACACGATAACATACTTACTACTATCGGAAACACTCCAGTGGTGAGAATGAATCAGATAGGCAATGAACTGGATTGTGAGCTATTCTCAAAGTGCGAGTTTCTTAATCCTGGTGGATCAATAAAAGATCGCATAGGCTGGAAAATGGTTGAGGACGCTGAACAATCTGGAAGAATTAAACCCGGAGACACGCTCATTGAACCTACTTCAGGCAATACTGGACAAGGAATAGCCCTCGCCGCTGCGGTAAAGGGATACGAGTGCATTATCACCCTACCAGAAAAAATGAGCAAAGAAAAGCAGATAGCCTTGGAGGCCTTGGGTGCCAAGATAATACGTACGCCCACTGAAGCATCGTTTGATTCACCTGAGAGTCATATCGGGGTAGCAAAAAAGCTACAGAAAGAGATCCCCAATTCACATATCTTAGACCAGTATGCAAATCCTTCAAACCCTGAAGCGCATTACGATGGCACCGCTCAGGAAATCTTGGATGTTTTTGGAAAGGATCTTCACATGGTGGTAATGGGTGTTGGTACTGGTGGAACCATTACAGGAGTTGCAAAACGATTAAAGGAGGAGATCCCTGACATTGTCATAGTAGGTGCAGATCCCGTTGGATCTATCCTTGGCGGAGGAACAGAGGTAGAACCTTATTTGGTAGAGGGTATAGGATATGATTTTTTTCCTGACGTGTTAGACAATGATCTTGTGGATGAGTACGTAAAAACAGAGGACGAAGAATCTTTTATTATGGCACGTAAATTAATAAAAGAAGAAGGGTTTTTGTGCGGCGGCTCTTGCGGATCTGCAATGGTTGCAGCCCTAAAAAGTGCAAAACATTTAGATAAAAATAAAAGATGTCTGGTCGTTCTTCCCGATAGTATTCGAAACTACATGACTAAGTTTCCAAACGACCAATGGATGAAAGACCAAGGGTTCAAGATCTGAAATTAATCTTTAAAATTTTAGCGTATGCTCTAGGTATCATCCTGTCTCTATGGGCAGTGACTGTATTCTACCTATTGAATGCACATCCTGATATTACCTGGGACTGGGATAGTATCAACACCAGCGATATACATTTCCCATCAAGTTTTGCCTGGGGAACTGCTACTGCGGCACACCAGGTCGAGGGCAACAACTCCAATAACAACTGGTACCAGTGGGAAAAGGCAGTGGATGAAAACGGTATCTCCAGAATCCATAATAATGATAGCTCTGCCATGGCAGCAGATCACTGGAATCGATACCCCGAAGACATCCTCCTAATGAAGGATCTGGGCGTGAGCCACTACAGGTTCTCTATTGAGTGGTCTCGAATTGAGCCACAAAAAGGATACTATGACCTTGAGTCACTTTCCCACTACCGAAAAATGTGCTTGGCTATGATCAAGGCCGGGATAACCCCAGTGGTAACTCTACATCATTTTACACATCCTATTTGGTTTGAAGAATTAGGGGCCTTTGAAAAAGAAACAAACACAGAGCACTTTACAAAATTTGCGAAACTTGTCTTCGAAGAGCTAATGGACATTGTTCCCATCTGGTGTACGTTTAATGAGCCTTCCGTTTTTGTTGCACAGGGATACTTTAATGGTATCTTCCCTCCTGGTAAAAAGGATCCAGTTTTGGCTGGCACCGTTCTGGAGAATATGCTAAATGCGCACGTAGAGACCTACCATTTATTGAAAGCTATTCCAGGGTCTGAAAAAGTTAAGATTGGCCTCGTTAAAAATATATTTCAATTTGACCCTCTTAGGAGGTGGCATCTGCTTGACTGGGCATTCAGCAAGATACTTAATGATGTCTATACAAATGCGCCTCTAGAATTTCTAAAAACAGGAAAATCTTCTTTCTATATGCCAGGTATGGTAGACAATGAAATGTTAAATCCAGAGGCACCTGGCACCCTTGATTTCATAGGCCTAAACTACTACTCTAGGATGCACGTCAAAGGAAGGCTAAATCCTGAAGAGCCATTTGTTTTTGATACCCGACAACAGGATATTATGACTGATATGGGATACCCGCTATATGCAGAAGGATTTTACAGAGCACTTAAAACAATTAGTGATGTGGGGGTTCCGATATACGTCACAGAAAATGGCCTCGCAGATGATAAAGACACCGTTCGCCCTCTTTTTATAGAGAGGTATCTTTATGCGCTCAATCAGGCTCTCAAGGAGAGAATTGACATCCGTGGTTACTTCTATTGGAGCCTGATGGATAATTTTGAATGGGCAGAGGGCTACAGCATGAAGTTTGGCCTGTATGAGGTTAATCTAGAGACTCAAGAACGTAAACTCAGAAAAGGAAGTCAGCCATTCATTGACATGGTGACTAAGAGAGGATCGGATGAGCGAGGATACCTGGTACGCATTGGTGAAACGGCTGCGGACTTTACTATGGATTATACAACCGGTGAACAAGTGAAACTATCTGATCTAAGAGGAAAGGTCGTAGTATTGCAGTTTACTGCAAGCTGGTGCTCTGTATGCAGAAAAGAAATGCCTCACCTTGAAAAAGATGTGTGGCAGGCATATAAGGATAAGGGTGTGGTTCTAATTGGAGTCGATCGAGATGAACCACTGGATGTAGTCTTAAAATTTCAAAAAGAAATGGGAACAACATACCCACTCGCACTTGATCCTGGTGCAAACATATTTGGTCTCTTTGCTGACAAGAATTCTGGTGTGACACGCAATGTAGTCATTGACCAGAATGGAAAAATAGTATTCCTTACTAGACTGTTTGAGGAAAGGGAGTATCAGGAAATGATTAAAAAAATAGAGTCTCTTCTGTAGTTTTATTATTCAGGCGCTGCAACGCTTGATGATCCCTTCATCCTGTCCATAGCCTGATCCAGTGCATCAAATGCCTGCCGTGCCTTAAACTCATTGTAGAGTGCCTCTTCTTTTTTTGCCTCTAGCCTTGCAGCAGCTTTTGCCTCTTCTCTAGCCTTATTTGCGTCATACGTTACCATAACAAAAACCCTATCCTTAAAGATTTCAGTCTTTTCTATGGTACAACCTTTGAGCGTGGTATTGACGAGAGACTTGGAAACTGATTCAGTAAACTCTGTGGCACTTGCATCAGAGCCCATTCCAGACGCCTGCATGTGATCGTTCAATGCAGAATTAACTGTGGTCTCAACCGCTCGGGCTACTTCCACTCTAGCTCTCTCTGTTGCTACCTGTTTTGATAGATTAAACTGAGGTCGAAGAGCATCTCCTACTCCAACAAACTTATCTTCAAACTTCGGAGGATTCAGATACCATTCAGGGAGGTCCTTATTATTTAAGGGTTTGGTCTTGGACCCTGCACATCCAAAGAACATGACTATTGCAACGGTGGAAAGAAGAATATTTTTATACATAATGTCCTCAACAAATTTTTATTAATTAAATATAGCCTCTATCATTCAAACTGCATAGAAGGAATTTTGTTCCCGAAATCTTTAATGGTTATCAATCAGGTCTTTACACTTTTTGATAGAATTATTAACATGATCTAACATTTCAGGATTGTCTTTGACTTTAGAATCCATTGCTACGTTCTGAAAGGTGATACTGTTGGTTTTTAATCTCAAAACTTCTTCCATTCTCTTCATCTCATTCTGGCTCTCTGAAATACTGCTGAGAATACTTGGTTGTTCAGAATAGAGCTCATTAAGAGGTACACTTGGATCCTTATCCCTATACCTGTCAATTCGTTTTTTGAAATAATTTATCTTTGCCTCGTAATATGAACGATTGATTATGCGATCATTTTCGTCAATGATAGATACATCTACTTGATTTAAATAGCGCCCTTCCCTGCCTGATGAAAATACAAAAGGACCATTCTCTTTTTGATCCATCATTGGCCTAGTCATAAAGGTACTTCCACTTGTAAAAATTAAGTCAGCCGATGGAAAAATTTCATGTAAGTCACCATAAGTAGAGCGATCACTGTTAATGAGGAGAACAGTCATGTCTACCCTTCCCTCCATGGCACTCAAATAGATATTGCCTGCAATGGTATAGTCATCTACGATCAATTGTTCAATCGTATCAGAAACAAGATCAGTCAGTCCGATTACACCAAACTTGATTCCACCACGATCAATTAGGGTGTAGGGTTTGAAAATTAGCTCTTCAGTATTTGAATCCAATAGGTTTGCAGATATGAAAGGTATGGAAGTCTGAGAAGCAATTTTCATCAAAGGATCAAGACCTGCAGCCAGCTCAAATTGTCCCACATTGATGGCATCACAGCCAATTTTATCGAATCCTTTGATCATAGCAGATCCACGATAAATTTCTGAGGATCGATTAGAGTCAACCAAAGTAGATGTTGTAAACAATAAGTCACCAGCATCGAGAATAATGGGGTTCACCCCTTTATCCCTTAGTTCATTTATTGCAGTTATTTTTCTAGACAGACCGCCCAAAGGTTTGTTTGGTCATCCACATGGATCTAACTGACCATGAACACTGCCGGTTACAACAATGGTCGCAACCTCCTGTGATAGCACCATGGTTGAAATCAGAAAAAGCCATGGAACTAATTTATGGATCATTTTAAAAGCATAACCTTGTGGGTTCTAAAATTTGTACCATCATTGATGACTACGAAATAGATACCTGACGAAAGTGAGCTACCATCATCATTCCTACCATTCCAGACCACCTCATGTCGTCCCATATCCTTCCATCCACTCACCAACTCAGCTATTTGCTGTCCCTTGATATTTACGATCGTCATCCTGACATTTCGAGGTTCAGGAAGTCCATATCTTATGGTTGTTGAAGGATTAAACGGATTTGGATAGTTGCCAGATATAGATAGTTCCTCAGGAATCATGGACAATACATCACCAATTTTGGCTGCCACATCGGACTCGTCTCCTGCAACTATCTTCACCCTCCTATCATAGCGAGAATCAAGGGTTCCAAAGAGAAGTTGAGTCTCACTTTTCATGTTTAGGACCTTTCTGGTTGATAGATCTACCAGACGAATATCCACGTCTGCAGGTAGATCCTGAATCACAGACCAAGATAGATCTACATCAGAGTCCGTATCACTCCTGACATGCATATCCCAGACGTTTACCTGCTGGCCAAGAGAACGTATGTCAGAGGTAAGCTCAAGTGCCTCTCCCTCTAACTTGAAAAATAATGACACACCAGTGCCTGGAGATCGTATCTCAGGGTTATCATGCCACTCTAGCGCATCCTCTGCGGTCTCTAGTGCCCCTAATGTATTGATATGATCACCATGGGTACCAGAGCTCAAGTCTAGAGACACAAGCCAACCGCTTTCTTCCACCTTTCTTGCGGCAGTAGTACCAGATCCAATGGATGGGTCCAAGGTTATGATCTGGTCAGTGGACATTCTATTGTACACCACGTACCCGTTCCACGGGTCAAGCTCTGTGACCACAGGGCTCCAACTTTCTCCACTTATACCATAAGTAAGAGGACCGTAGAACTGCACCTGGTCCAGTTGCAACGGAACCCGGAACGGATAGGGGGAGCCGATAAAGTTCCATCCTGTTTTGAGAGTAATCTCTGTTCCAGACATGTCACCTGTTTTACCTGCTGGGGTATCCATAGTTAGATTATCTTCAGTCTTCTGATAGATCCAATAGGATTCGGTACTGTTGAGATCTACCGGATTATCTTTGTAGGTGCCTGAAACATCATCGTACCTAAACACTCTCCATACGGTATTGTCTTGCATACCCAGCTCATCAAAAACCTGAGTGAGTCCAGTCTCATTTAATACAGCAGGCGTGGATATAAGCCTCCATGCGTCCATGGGAAGCCCTGTCGGATATGCACTACCACTGGCTGAGTTTGTGGTCAGTGTCCCTGATGCAAAATTGACAGCAGCGCCAAGAGTGTCAGATGAACTTGAAAATCCCAGTACATCCTGAGACATTACATAGTACAGCAATCCACTCTGAGTAACAGAGCTACCAGGAATCGTTCCACTGTAGGTACCCTGACCATCATTGACCATTGCGGTAGAGGAATAAGAATCACTTCCTCCAGGAGCATAGTATAGAGTAACACTCTCAATTCCCGTATCATCAGAAACATTCACACTTACCTGAGCATCCATCAAAACGCCTGGCTCTACTGGATTCAGGGTTAGTGATGTGGCGGTTGGACCCTTTGTATCCATAAAACTATTATCAGTCGAATTAGATATTAGAGCCCACTGACTGAAGGATGATTGATTTTTCGCAACCACCTGACCAGTAACTGTATCTACCTCAGTATCTGCGACCGCTATCAGCTGCCATGGTTCCGAAGTTCCTGAATTACCTGGTCTCTTTGCTAAACGTAAAGTATTAGGTGAGTCAATCCCAGGTAAAATACTATAGGACAAACCTATATCGGTAACAAAATTTCCTTCTATGTCTGTGGATATTTCGTAGTATTGCGCCGGATAGACCGGGTCGGTCACTAGACCATCTGGATCTACAAATGGAGTATTTTCATCAACAGGTGGAAGTGTTGATACCCCCTGAACGGTAACGGTTCCCCCAGCAGAGTTTACAAAATCCAGCACCAGACCGATCGACTCTCCATTCTCATCCGTAAAGGTAATCGGTGGTGTGTTTCCTGATGGAATTGTTACCGTAGTATCAGTTATTTGGCTGTCATCCCCTAAAAGATTTAAGAAAATATCCATGACATGGGTGCCAGACACTAATTCTGAAGGATTCTCACCTGTATTCGTATCAAAATAGATATTACCATTATAGATACCCGGGTCCAGGTTCGCGGTATTAACAACGTTTACTAGTATTGTGCTGTCGGTGGTACCAAGAATCTGTCCAGTTGATACTGTCTCAAGCCACACCCATCCTGCATAATCGGCACTAACTGAGGAGGCATAGTTCAGTGGGTAGTCTCCACTGTTGGTTACCTCAAGGTCAAAAGAAAGGTCATTACCCTGATAGGTTACTACAGAGATTGAGGTTGCGGCAAATTCTGCGGTTGGAGGTATCCATCCTTCTCCTGTTGCACTCACGGCCACTATCTCATTTGGACTTGCAGGGGTGGTAAAGATTATGTTTCCAGTTGCAGGACCTCTTGCAGAAGGCATAAAGGTTACATTCAGTTGCCCTGCTGCATCAACCGGAAGAACAAGGTTTGTAGAAATATCTGTTGAAAAGTCGCTTGAACTCTCAACTGAGATAGTAGCAATGGTAAGGTCAACATTTCCATTATTTTCGAATGTGAGGACCTGTACTGAATCCTCCCCTAAAAGAACACCAGAAAAATCTATATTTTGTGTTGGTATTTTCAATCCAGACAATCCAATAACAGAATTTCCTGTAAGGTAAGTATCACTAAGGATAGTCAAATTCTCTTCATAGTACCCACCAAGTTCAGGTGAAAAGGTCACGGTTAATTCACCCGATGCTCCAGGTTCTAGAACGGTAGCCGTTGGACCCTCCCAAATCTGACTGAATGCTGCCAGGGGAATATCGATCTCACTTATATTGAGAGTATCTGTTCCCGTGTTGGTAATGGTAAATACATAGTCTGTACTATCTAGCACGTTACCAAACAAGTGAGATTCACTGCTCAAGGATAGTACAGGGGCAACACTGTGACCATTCAGCGGAATAGATAAGTCTCCATTGCCAAGAGGATCATCACTTGTAATCTCAAGAGAGGTACTTACTGTTGCAGTATCCGGTCTTGAAAAAGAAACATCAAGCCCAATGGACTCACCTGGCATAACCTCTACTGAAAGATGAATACGGCTTTGGTTATTGCGGTCATTTGCTAACTGCTTGCCTCCATCTGATTGAACTGAACCCATCAATCCACCAGGCATTGGTCTGGTACCAAGATCCTCTTCAGGATTGGTGCCAGTATCTCTTGATCCTTGATTGGTTTCACCTCCTCTACCATCAGAGCTATTTGTAGAATCTTGACTCTCACCTCCGCCCTGATTTAAGGAAACATAGTTATCATCCTGCTTTGACAGAAACGGGTGCAATATGTCTGCAATCCGTGAGGAAGTTCGACCCTCAGAAATAGCTACAGTGAAGCCTGATAAGGAGTCCTGTACAAAAATGCTATCAACAAAAAGAGTATCTGTTCCATTGTTTGAGATATCCAGGACCAGGGTCTCTACCAAATCCACCCTCACGTCTCCATGATCTAGCTCATCATCTGACAAAGCCAGAACAGGCCACGCACTCGTTCCGGATAATTCTATCTCTAAAACTGGAGTATCTAGATCATCTGTGTTGATTACAATGGTATCTAACAACGTTCCAGGAGTGAGGTCTGGATCAAAGGTAACCAACAATGTATCCGTTTCACCTGCTGGAATCACCATGGAAGCATCACTAACGCTATACCATTCTGAGGATACCTGGATTGAACTCAAGGTCAAATCACCATTTCCAGCATTATCAATAAGCAGCTCCCACACAGAGGTCTGGTCGTGATCAACAGATCCAAAATCATTCGTAGTATCAGAATCCATCAACGCAATGGTTCCACCTATAGGTATGATTGTCAGCGTATCATTTGTTAGACTCTCAAGATTTGATGTGTCCCTAGGAACTACTACGTAGTGATACTCCTGTCCATTAACAAGGTGTCCATCTTGCCCCATGTCCGTGTACATAGAGTCCGTATCATTTAAAACAGCTAGGGTATCGAATAAGCCACTGGCAACAGCCCTCATAAGCACGAGATCAACTATGTCACCGTTAGCGTTACCTCTTGGATCCAGAGGGTATCCCCACTGCAACTCTATCTGTCCATTTCCACCCATGCCAGCAAAAGATGTTACAGCATCCGGTGGCTGCAGAGTCTGGTCGTAGGGTAATGCTCCTATGTCAAGTGTGGTACCATCATCATCCGGAAACTCATCTGGGTCACCAGCGTCAATTGCCATAGACTCCCAGCTCAGGGAAAAGTCAAGAGCCGGTCCATTGATAAACAGAGGATCAACATCCATATTGCCTTCACCATCCACACCTCCGCTGACAATGGAGTAGGTTGTGTTAACGTTACCAAAGCTTCCTATTTC
>Ga0208127_1000682_pt1 | contig 17320 bp, 18 predicted proteins | sample ETNtaG_6_FD_185751 | JGI IMG/M metagenome (GOLD analysis project Ga0208127, IMG submission 185751) | Marine microbial and viral communities from oxygen minimum zone, Eastern Pacific Ocean - ETNP201306SV45 (SPAdes) (version 2) | ecosystem: Environmental > Aquatic > Marine > Oceanic ...
ATCTGAAATAACCCAAAATATTACTGCGAGTTTTCTTCAAAAACATAAAAACACAACTTTTGTTTTGGATAAAGGAAGTTCATCTCAATTAACAAGAATTGAATCACCTTGGTTAGTAGATGGTAATGTTAAATGGAATTTGGACAGTAAAACAAGAGCAGTTGTTTGGTTATGCAAGAAAACTAATAAGTCAATCCTTAGATTGTCTCTTAGAGATTATATACAAAACCATCTATCAGATTTGGCTGCTAATCAATCTACTCACGATTTAAATATTGAAATTTTTAATAGGGTTCAAAGGACTATAACTGGCTGGCCAGGTGGAAAACCCAACTCAGATGACACTTACAGACCAGAAAGAGCCAAGCCTGCTAGAAAAAAAGTAATAATATTTAGCCCTCATCCAGATGATGATGTAATATCAATGGGAGGTACATTTCAAAGATTAGTTGATCAAGGACATGATGTACATGTTGTTTATCAAACATCTGGAAATATTGCTGTTTCAAATGATTCAGTACTAAAATTTTTAGAAGTTTACTCAGATATTTTTAATGTTGATGATGATTTTATTGAAAATACCAAAAAGAAATTGTTTGATAATAATGAAATAATTGATGATAAATTTGTTAGAGAAGTTGCTACAAAAATTAGAGAAAAAGAAGCATTAGCAGCTACGAGATATGTTGGATTAAACGATCAAAATGTTCATTTTTTAAGGCTACCATTTTATGAATCTGGAAAGATTGTAAAAAATAAAACTTCAAAAAATGATTTAGATCTAATGAATCAAATTATTTCAAAAATAAAACCTCATCAAATTTATGCTGCTGGAGATCTTGCAGATCCTCATGGAACACACGCAGTTTGCATAAAGCTTCTTTTCCAATCTTTAAAAAAGTTAAAGAAAGAAAAATTCATGAATGATTGTTGGGTATGGTTGTATCGAGGCGCATGGCATGAGTGGGAAATAAATGAAATAGATATGGCTGTACCATTAAGTCCTCAACAGGTTTTAAAGAAAAGAAAATCTATCTTTTATCATAAATCTCAAAATAATTCTGTTATGTTCCAGGGTGATGATAAAAGAGAATTTTGGGAAAGAGTTGAGGAAAGAAATCGAGATATAGCAAAACAATATAGAAATTTAGGTATGGCAGATTATGAAGCAATGGAGACTTTTAGAAGATATCATTTTTAATGGTTGTAAAGGAAGTCTGTGTTGACAATCTAAATGATGCTGTACGTGCATATGAAGCTGGTGCAAATAGAATTGAATATTGTTCTAATCTTGATCAAGATGGATTGACACCTAATATTGATGAACTTTTAACCTTATCTAAAACCATCCCAATTCCAATTCGATGTATGTTGAGACCACATTCAAATTCTTTTATATACAATAAAAATGACATTGAAAAAATAAGAAAAACAATAAATTTTTGTAAAAAAAACAAAATTGATGGAGTCGTTTTTGGTTGTTTAAATGCTAAAAATGAAATAGACTTTAAAACTTTAAAAGTCATATCTAATATTACTAAACCATTGAAACTAATTTTTCATAAGGCAATAGATATTACAACTGATTTTGATAAATCTTTAAGAGATCTAATTGACTCTGAAATGGTTGACGGAGTGCTCACAACTGGTGGAAAACAAAAAGCAATTGATAACTTAGAGCTATTATCAAAAATTTCTAAATTTTCTTCAAAAAATTTTGAGTTTATTGCATGTGGGAACATAACTTATGAAAACTATGATTATATTCATAGCATAATAAAATCAAAATTCTATCACGGGAAAAAAATTATAAAATTTTAATTATGAATCAAACTATCAAACCTTTCGAAAAAGAACTTTTTGGACATCCAGTTGGATTGTATTATTTATTCTTTACAGAGTTATGGGAAAGATTTAGCTATTATGGTATGAGAGCTATACTTGTACTTTACTTAGTAGCTCAAACTGGTGGAGATAACCCTGGTTTAGGTTGGACTAATGATAATGCAATTGCTTTGTATGGTTGGTATACAATGTTTGTTTACGTAGCTACAATACCCGGTGGATTACTTGCTGATAGAATTCTGGGTGAAAGAAAATCAGTTATGCTTGGAGGTCTACTTTTATGTATTGGACACAGTGTTTTGGCTATTGAGCATATGACAGCATTTTACACTGGTTTAGCATTTATTGTTTTAGGTGTTGGTTGTTTGAAAGGCAACATATCTTCAATGGTTGGAGGACTCTATAAAAAGCTTTCCAATGACAAAAGAGATATGGGTTTCTATATTTTTTATATGGGAATAAATATTGGTGCAGCAACTGCAAGTATAATTGTTGGATATGTTGGAGAAGAAATTGGTTGGCATTATGGATTTGGTTTAGCAGGAATTGGAATGGCTATTGGTCAATTGTTCTATTGGAGAGGTCAAAAATATTTATCACACGTTGGTAATGTGGTAAAAGTTGAAAGTAAATCATCAACAGACTCAAATTTAATATCTAAAATTTTTGAAAAATCTAATTCTATGATAGGATTTTTCCTAACTCTTGGTTTGGCATTAACAATATATCTTTATTGGGATTCATGGAGTTATGCACTTTTAGTTGCAGGACTAGCTTTTGCTGTAGGTATTGCTATTGTTATATATAATGATGGATCACAAATTGAAAAGGATAGAATTTTAGTCACTTACATTGCTTTTTTAATTGTAATTGTTTTTTGGGGTGCTTTTGAACAAGCTGGTGGATTAATGAATTTATATGCAAAACAAAAAACAGACTTAGTGTTAACAGAAAATTTTGTTGTTCCAGCCAGTTGGTTTCAATCATTAAATGCAATTTTCATTATAATTTTCGCATCGCTTGTTGGAGCATTTTGGGTTTGGTGGAGAAATAAAGGAAAAGAATATTCGGGAATCTTTAAAATGGCTATTGGAGTAATTATTATGGGCTGGGGATTCTTTTTTATGAGTGCAGCTAGTAATGAAGTTCAGTATGATAGTGCCGGTGAAATTGTAGAAAAATCTGCAATGTATTGGCTTGTTTTAGCATATCTATTTCATACCATTGGTGAGTTATGCACATCTCCAACTGCATTATCATTTATTACTAAACTTTCACCTGCAAGATGGTCAGCCTTTATGATGGGTGCTTATTTTGCCGTAACTGGTCTTGGTAATAAAGTTGCTGGTTTGATTGGAGAAAATGCATCAGAAATTGGTGAATTCTGGACCTTTACAGGAATTGCAATTTTCTGCACAGTTTTTGGTATTTTATTCTTGTTCATAATTAAACCTTTGAAAAGATTAATCCATAATGCTGAAGAGTAAAAATTTTGTAATTATTATTAGAAACTTTAAAAGCGATTTTATAACAATATATTTTAATTTGCTTTTGTGAATAAACTTTTTATTATTATATCACTTTTCTTTTCACTTAGTCTTACATCTCAAAAGGTTAATTGGCTCAGCATTGAAAAAGCTCAAGAATTACAAAAAAAAGTCCCAAAAAATATAATAATGGACATTTACACTGATTGGTGTGGTCCATGTAAATTAATGGATAAAAATACTTTTCAAAATCCTGATGTTGCTCAATATCTAAATAATAATTTTTATGCAGTAAAATTTAATGCTGAAGGAAATAAAAAAGTAAGTTTTAAAGGAAGAGAATTTTCAAATATTAATTATAATGAAAGTTTAAAAGGAGGAAGAAATGCAACTCATGACTTTGCAAGATATCTTGGGATTTCAGGATATCCAACAATAGTCTTTTTTGATAAAGATGCCAACCCTATAGCACCCATTACTGGATATCTAAATCCTAATCAGATTGAAATATATTTAAAGCTCTTCAAAGACGAAAAGTATAAGGATATTAAATCTCAAGAAGATTTTAAAAAGTTTATGGATGGTTTTACTAGTGAGTTTAAGCTTTAGCTTTATTAGCTTTTTCAATGTAAACATCTAATGCTCTTGACATTGATGGTATTTTTGGAAGAGGAGCTTCAATATCAATTCTTAATCCCGAATCTTGAGCAGCTTTGACTGTATTTTTTCCAAAAACTGCTATTCTAGTATTATTTTGTTTAAAATCAGGAAAGTTTTTGAATAAGGATTGAATTCCAGAGGGGCTAAAGAAAACTAAAACGTCATAATAAACATTTTTCAAATCAGATAAATCACTAACAACAGTATTATAAAAAACACCTTTTGTCCATCTTACTTCCAATTCGTCTAGTTTTTCAACAATTTTAGCTGATAAAACATTACTTCCTGGAAGAAGATAGTTTTCATCTTTATATTTTGAAATAACATCAGATAATTCATCGAACGTTCTTCCTCCGACATAGATTTTCCTTTTTCTATAAACAACATACTTTTGCAGGTAGAAAGCAACAGCTTCAGAAAGACAAAAATACTTTAGTGCATTCGGAATTGGGTATCTCATTTCTTCCGCAATTCTAAAAAAATGATCAACGGAGTTTCTACTTGTTAGAATAATGGCAGAAAATTTAGAAAGATCAATTTTTTGTTGTCTTATTTCTCTGCTAGTTTTACCTTCTACATGTATAAAAGGTCTAAAATCAACTTTGACTTTCCATTTTTTAATCAATTGATTATATGGGGAATTTTTTAACTCAGGTTCAGGCTGAGATACCAGAATTGACTTTACTTTCATGTGTTCTTAATAAAAATTAAGACTGCAAATTTACAAATTCATTTAGTATTTTTTGAATTAAACTTAATTAGATTTGTATAACTCGTAAAAATTAAGTCTTAATTTTACAATAATGTCAAAAATCAATTCATTAATAATTATACCTACTTACAATGAGTCTGATAACATTATCGACCTAATTAATGAAATATTTTTATTGGATGAAGATTTTCATATTCTTGTTGTTGACGACAATTCATCAGATAATACAGCATCTCTTGTTGATGAAAAAATTAAAACATCTGGCAATAAACTATTTATATTAAATAGAAAATCAAAGTTAGGTCTTGGATCAGCTTATTCTGATGGATATAAGTGGGCTTTATCTAAAAATTCAACAAATAATGGTATTGAATATGATAAAAAATATATTTATGATAATATATATACAATGGATGCTGACTTTTCTCATAATCCTAAAGACTTATTAAGAATGAAAGTTTTTTTGACTGAAAATGGAATGGATTTAGTTATTGGATCAAGGTATAAAACAGGCGTCAATGTAGTTAATTGGCCTATACAAAGAGTTTTACTTTCATATTTTGGATCATGGTATGCTAGATTTATCACAAGAGTTCCAATTATGGATTTAACCTCAGGTTTTGTTGGGTATAAAATTAATGTTATCAGAGATATTATGAAGAAAGGCATAGAATTCAATGGTTATGCTTATCAAATTGAAATGAAATTTAAAGCACATGTATTGAATTACAAACTGTATGAAATTCCAATAATTTTTACTGATAGAACTAAAGGTGAATCAAAAATGAATAAATCAATTATTCCAGAAGCTGTTTTTGGTTTATTAAAAATGAAATTAAAGCATGTTTTTTCTAGATTATAAATGAAATATCTAATTAAAAATATAAATGTTGTAGACTCTGAAGAAATTAAAAAATTAGATATTCTAATTAAGGGACAATTTATTGATAAAATAGATTTTAATATTTCAGAGTTTAATGGTTGTAAAATTATTGATGGTAAGAATAAATTTTTATTTCCAGGATTAATTGATGATCAGGTTCATTTTAGAGAACCAGGCTTGACTCATAAAGGAACAATTTATTCAGAATCAAGAGCAGCTGTTGCCGGTGGAGTGACATCATATTTTGAGATGCCGAATACAAATCCTCAGACGACCACTATTGAAAATTTGAAAAATAAATTTGATATAGCAGCTAATAATTCATTAGCTAATTTTTCATTTATGTTTGGTGGCACTAATTCTAATTTAAGTGAGATCAAAAAAATAGATTTTAATCAGATACCTGGAATTAAACTGTTTCTTGGTTCTTCAACTGGAGATATGCTTGTTGATGATTATGAAGTTATTGAGGATATAATGAAGTTTTCAAAAGTACCTGTAGTTGTACATAGTGAGGATGAAGGTATTATTAAGAATAACTTAAACAAATACTTAGAAAAATATGGAGATAATATTCCAATTGAATATCATCCAAAAATAAGGTCAGAAGAAGCATGTCTTAAATCTACACTAAAGATTATTGATCTTGCAAAAAAATGCAATTCAAGACTACATGTTTTTCACCTTTCTACAAAATCAGAATCTAAACTTTTTGAAATACTCCCTCTGGAGAATAAAAATATAACTAGTGAAGTATGCATTCATCATTTATCATTTAATGACTTAGACTACAAGGAAAAAGGGGCTTTTATAAAATGGAATCCTGCGGTCAAATCAGAATTAGATCAAGATGCTCTTTGGGAAGCTCTTAATTCAGATAGAATTGATATAGTGGCAACTGATCATGCTCCTCATACATTAGAAGAAAAACAAAATAATTACTTGAATTGTCCAAGTGGAGGCCCATTGGTTCAACATTCTTTGATAGTTATGTTTGAACATTATCTAAATAAAAAAATCACTCTGCAGAAAATTGTAGAAAAAATGTGTAATAATCCAGCCAATATTTTTAATGTTAACAAAAGAGGTTATATAAAAGAAGGCTATTTTGCGGATCTTGTAATTTTAGATCCTAACAAAAAACAAACAATTAGCTCTGATAATATTTTATATAAATGCGGATGGTCCCCATTTGAGGGAGAAACTTTTAATTCTGTTATCACTCATACTTTTGTTAATGGACACCTTGCATATAATAATGGAAATCTTGACGATTCAAAATTAGGCATGAAAATTAGTTTTAATAATGAAAATTAAAATCTTGATAATAACATCATTAATTTTTTTTAGCTGCAATGACAAAGCAGCTGAGGAAAATATAATGACTGAAAATCAAATGATTGAGTTTCTTTTTGATGTTAATCTAATTAACTCTAGTAGAGGTTTCACTAATAAATCCAACTACAATTACTTTGCAATAAGAGATACTGTATTATTTAAAAAACATAAAATTGATTGTCTTACCTTTGTAAGAAGTAATAATTTTTATACTAAAAACCCTAAACTTTATCTAAAAATATATTCGGGAATCGGTGAAAAATTAAAAAAATTAAAAGATTCACTTAATAATGCTACCAATTAAATAAATTTGAATTTATATGAATTTTATTGAAGAGTTAAAATGGCGTGGTCTAATTCAAGATATTACACCGACATTTGAAGATGAAATTAATGAAAAGATGAAAGTTGGTTATATAGGTTTTGACCCAACTTCAGATTCATTACACATTGGGAGCCTAGTACAATTAATTATTTTAAAACATTTTCAAAATTACGGTCATAAGCCAATTGTTTTAATTGGTGGAGCAACAGGTATGATTGGTGATCCGTCAGGAAAATCAAAAGAAAGAAATTTATTAAGTCAAGAAATTATCGATCAGAATATTAAATCATTACATGTTCAATTTTCTAAATTTTTAAACTTTGATGATTCAGATAATTCAGCTTTAATATTAAATAATTTCGATTGGAATAACGAGTTGAATATTATTGAATTTTTTAGAGATTTTGGTAAAGCTCTAACCGTAAATTATATGATGTCTAAAGACTCAGTGAAAAAAAGACTTGGAAGTGATAGTTCTGATGGAATGTCTTTTACAGAATTTACTTATCAACTATTTCAAGCATATGATTTTTATTATTTAAATGAAAAATATGATTGTTCAATTCAAATGGGTGGTAGTGATCAATGGGGAAATATAACATCTGGTGTTGAATTAATAAGAAAAAAATCAGGTAAAAAGGCTAATGCAATGACTTGCCCATTAATAACTAAAGTTGATGGTACAAAATTTGGCAAGACAGAAGAAGGAAACGTTTGGCTTGACAATAACAAAACATCACCCTATAAGTTTTATCAATATTGGTTAAACTCATCTGATGAAGATTCAAAAAAATACATTAAGATTTTTACTTTCGAAACCAAAGAATTTATTGAGGACTTAATTGATCAACACGTTAAAGCTCCTCATGAAAGAATTCTTCAAAAATTCATTGCTTCTGAACTAACTAAAATGGTTCACTCTGAAGAAGATTTACAAAAAGTCCTTAATGCTTCAAATATTTTATTCTCAAAAAGTAAAGACTCAAGTTTTTCTGACATTGATGAAGAAACCTTTACTCAAGTTTTTGAGGGAGTACCAAACAATTCAATTTCCAATGAAGAATATAATAAGTGTTCTTCAATTGAAGAACTTTTAATGTTTTCTCCTTTGTTTTCCTCTAAGTCAGATGTATTTAGAAGTCTAAAAGAAAATTCTGTGTCAATTAATAAAGAAAAAATTGATTCCAATAAAGAGTTATCATCTATTGAATTAATTCACAATAAATATTTAGTTATTCAAAGAGGTAAAAAAAATTATTCTTTACTAATATTAACTTAGCATTTGGTTACATCCTCTTAAGTCAGATTCTTCCAATCGCCCTAATAATTCAAAACCATTTTGATTAATCAACCCATAATCATCAGTGGCTATAAATGAACATGAATTAATGTTTGCTAGATCAATTATATTAATTGGACCTCTTCCAAAATTTGATAACTTGAATGGATCATTTATATCTCTTATGAGTAGTTTTTTTGTTTTAGGTGTTTTAAAATTTAAATCTGAATTAGAATAACTCTGAGATAACAGCTCAGTCATTCCATATTCAGAATTTATTTTTTTTGTATCAAAACCTGATGCCAATTGTTTGTGTAATTCTTTTTTTGAAATTTCTTTTCTTTTACCCTTCATACCACCAGTTTCAATAATAATAGCTTTTTTAAATGAAAAACTAGATTTTTCTAAAACATCCAGTAAAGCGTAAGAAAGACCATATATGATGTATTTAATATTATTTTTTTCAAAGAATAAACTTTTATCATTTAGTTCATCTGCATTTTCACAGAAAGAACTTTCATTGTAAATGGAATTTTTTATTAAATAATCAATCATATAAATCAGCGATGAATTTGGTTTTTCTATGGGTTTTGGAGTTACTCCTAAAAAAGCATAATTAGAAGAATTACCATAATGGTTATCAAAACATAATTTTATGCTTTTTTCATATAATTTAAGATCTGAAATATGATGATAACTTTCAGTTCCAGTTGTTCCACTACTTATAAATACTTTTTCTATTTCATTTTTGGTAGATAATACTTTAGCAGTCTTAAAGAAAGAAATAGGAAGAAAAGGGATTTTCTCGATGGAATTAATTGTTTCAACTTTTACGTTTAATTGCTCACAGTAACTGTTATATATTATGTTATTTTGAAATTGATATTTAAAAATTTCAAGCGCTATTAAGTCAAAATTTTTTGAATTTATTAAATCTATGTTGTCTAAATTTTTCAATATTAAGTTATTGTTAAGTTAACTACATTTTTGTTTTTAATTTTTAACTTCACAAAATAATGAAAAATTCACCTACAAAGATTTTAATTGTTGATGATGAACCTGATATTGTTGAAATATTAAAGTATAATCTAAATAATGAAGGATATGATGTAAAGTCAGCAAATAATGGTCTAAAAGCAATTGAAAAGGCAAAAAAATTTATTCCTGATATTATTCTTTTAGATGTAATGATGCCTGAAATGGATGGAATTGAAGCTTGTATAGAAATAAAAAAAATAAATTCTCTTTCTAACACAAGAATTATTTTTTTATCAGCTAGAGGTGAAGATTTTACACAAATTGCTGCTTTCGATGCAGGTGCAGATGATTATATAACTAAACCTGTAAAACCAAAAATACTTATCAAAAAAATTTCATCAATTTCAAAAAGAATTAATGATAATGATTTATCACATGTAGTTGATTTAGGTGAGATTAAAATTGATAAAGAATCATATTTAGTTTCAATAAATAAAGAAGATATTTCGTTGCCAAGAAAAGAGTTTGAATTATTATATTTAATAGCATCTAAGCCTGGTAAAGTTTTTTCTCGTGATGAAATTATGACTAAGGTTTGGGGTACACAAGTTATTGTTGGAGACAGAACAATTGATGTTCACGTAAGAAAACTTAGAGAAAAAATTGGAGAAAAATATATCAAAACAATCAAAGGGGTAGGATATAAATTCAAACTAAATGTCAAGAAAAAATAAATTAAGAATACAAATTGCTCTGTTTTCTTTAATTATTTCCTCTGTATTTACCATTCTCGTAAGTTTTTTCATTAAAGAATATGATCTCTCAAAACTTTTAATCTATTCTTTAGTTTTTACTTTTTTAGCTGCTGTTATCATTTATTTATCGCTCAGTTTTTTTGTCAAGTTTTTTTTGAACAAAAGGATAAAAGAAATTTCTGATCAACTTTTCAATCAAGACTTAAGTCTCAATAAAACTATTACTACAGATATGGATGATTTAATTGATCAAATAAAACAATTTGATGATGAAAGAAAAATTGAATTAAGTGAAATGAGAGAGCAAGAAACTTTTAGAAGAGAGTTTATAGGTAATTTAGCTCATGAATTAAAAACACCTCTTTTTACAAGTCAGAGTTATATTTTAACATTACTTGATGGAGCACTTGATGATAAATCTGTTAATAAAAAATATTTAAAAATTGCAAGTAAAGCTATTGAAAGATTAAATCTAATAGTTAAAGATTTAGATTTTATTACTAAACTAGAAACAGGTGATAGTAACATAAAAAAATCAAATTTTGATATTGTTGATTTAATAAATAACTCAATTGAGATGCTTGAAATTAGCGCTAATAAAAAGAATATTAAATTGATGATTGATCACGAAAATAATCCTCCAATTAATGTTAATGCTGATAAAGAAAAAATTGAACAAGTAATAATTAATTTAATAGAAAACTCCATCAAATATGGAAAAGAAAATGGAACTACTGAAATTGTAGTGCAGGACTTAGTTGAAAATAAAATAATAGTCAGAGTCACGGATAATGGAATTGGAGTTGAAGAAAACCATTTAGATAGATTGTTTGAAAGATTTTACAGAGTTGATCAAAGTGGAAGTAGATCCAGTGGCGGTTCTGGACTGGGGCTAGCTATAGTTAAGCATATAGTTGATGCTCATGACGAAAAAATTTACGTTGAAAGTGACTTTGGTCTTGGTTCTGAATTTTCCTTTACAATTGATAAATCAAAATAATTACATTTACCAAAACAATTTTTTTGGGTAGTAAAAACAAATTAAAAAGATTTAAAGAAAATTTATCTTTCAATAATCTTTTTCAGCCAACAAGATCGGAGTTGTTAAGCAACTCTTTTAAATATAAAGGATTTTGGAAAGATTATTTCGATAATAATAATCCAATTGTATTAGAACTTGGTTGTGGAAAAGGTGAATACACATGTTCATTGGCTGAAAAATATCCAAAAAAGAATTTTATTGGGATTGATATAAAAGGAGCAAGAATTTGGAGTGGAGCAAAATATGCTGTTGTGAATAGTATTGAAAATGCTTGTTTTATTAGAACCCAAATTGAATTAATTGAATTTTTGTTTTCAGAAAATGAAATTTCAGAAATATGGATAACATTCCCTGATCCACAAATTAAAATTCAAAGACAAAAACATAGGTTAACCAATATAAATTTTTTAAATAAGTATAAAAGGATAATTAAATCAAAAGGAATTATTCATCTAAAAACTGATAGTGAGTTTTTGCATGGATACACACTTGGTTTAATTGAGGCATTGAATCTTAAATTAATACAATCAAACCATGATATTTATTTAAATCAAAATGCGCCAGAAGAAGTTGTAGATATCAAAACTCATTATGAGAAAATTTTCTTAGCTGAAAATAAAAAAATAACTTACTTATCATTTCAAATAAAATGAAAAAAGAATCATTTTTTCAGAAAGTATACGAGGTTGTAAAACTAATTCCACCTGGAAAAGTTACTACTTATGGTGCAATTGCAAAGTTTTTAGGATCTCCGAGTTCATCAAGAACCGTAGGATGGGCAATGAATGCATCACATGATAATCAAAATATTCCTGCTCACAGAGTTGTCAATAGAAATGGTGTTTTAACTGGAAAAAATCACTTTTATGGATCTAACTTAATGGAACAATTATTGAACAACGAAGGTATTGAAGTTAAAAACAATACTATTATTAATTTCAAAAATCATTTTTGGGATCCTAATAGTTAAATTTTTAATGATTCATTAAATTTGCTTTAATTATTTATGTCAAAAGAATTATTTAGTAAAGAGAAGATTAAAAACCTTATAAATGAGGTAAATAAATCTATTGAAATTGTGAATATTAATAAATTTTCAAATGATGTTTCTATTGACTTATTAATTGAAAACTTTACTCACAAATCAAAAGCTGAAGCAAGAAATAATATTACTGAAGTTTTGTCTAAAAATTTTGATTCAAGCTTAAATTTTAAAATCAACTTCAAACCCAAGGTTGTTGAAAAAGAAGATTCAAATAATAAATTAAATAATATAAAAAATATTATTGCTATTTCATCTGCAAAAGGGGGTGTCGGTAAATCTACTGTTACTGCTAACATTGCTGTGACGCTGTCAAAAATGGGTTTTAAAGTAGGAATACTTGATGCTGATATTTATGGACCATCTATGCACATCATGTTTGATCTTGTTGGGAGAAAGCCTTTGGCTGTTGATGTTGATGGGAAATCTAAAATGAAACCTCTAGAAAGTTATGGAGTCAAAATTTTATCAATTGGATTTTTTACATCAATGGATCAAGCAGTTATTTGGAGAGGTCCAATGGCAACAAAAGCTCTAAATCAATTAATTTTTGATGCAGATTGGAAAGAGTTAGATTTTCTATTAATCGATTTACCACCTGGTACAGGAGATATTCATTTAAGTATAGTCCAAAAACTTTCTGTTAATGGATCTATAGTTGTAAGTACACCACAAATAGTTGCAATGGCTGATGCAAGAAAAGGGATTTCTATGTACAGACAAGAAAATATAAATATTCCTGTTCTAGGTTTGATTGAAAACATGTCTTATTTTAATCCACCAGAGGATAAAGAGAAAAAGTATTATATCTTTGGAAAAGATGGAGTGAAAAATCTTGCAGAAGATTTCGAGATACCATTTATTGGTGAGGTGCCGATAGTTCAAGGATTGAGAGAATCAGGTGATATTGGAAGACCTGGGGCTCTTCAAGAGGATTCTGATTTGAGTAAGATTTTTGATGATATTACAAAAAATATGATTATAAATTTAACGGAAAGAAATACTAAATTGCCACCAACAGAGATTGTTAAAATCAAAACTATGGCTGGTTGTTCATAATTATGAGTAAGAAATTGACAGAAATTGAAAAAGCATTAGATGAAATAAGACCCTTTCTTCAAAGTGATGGAGGAAATATTGAGTTTGTTTCTCTTGAGAATGATATAGTTAAAGTAAGATTGCTAGGCAATTGTATAGGTTGTTCAGTTAATCAAATGACACTTAAGAATGGGGTAGAGATGACAATTAAAAAATATGTTCCAACTATTAAGGAAGTCGTAAGTGTTGAATGATAAAAACTGATATTTTAATTATTGGAGCTGGACCAACAGGTCTATTTACTGTTTTTGAGGCAGGTTTATTAGGAATGAAATGTCATATTATTGATTCGCTTGGACAGCCTGGTGGTCAATGTTCAGAAATTTATCCAAAAAAGCCTATATATGATATTCCTGCTCATCCTGAAATTTTAGCTGGTGACTTGATTAATAAATTATTAGATCAAATAAAACCATTTAATCCAACTTATACATTTGGGGAAACCGCTGATAAATTAGAAAAATTAAGTGATGGATTTGTTATTACCACTGATAAAGGTAGTGTCGTGAAAGGTAAAGTTTTAGTTATAGCTGGTGGACTTGGTAATTTTGAACCCAGAAAACCTCGCATTGAAAATATATCAAAATTTGAAGATAATGGACTGCAATACAAAATAGTTGATAAAGAAATTTTTACTAATAAAAATATTGTTATTTCTGGAGGGGGAGATTCAGCTTTAGATTGGACATTAGAACTCTCAAAAATTGCAAAAAAGGTAACTTTGATTCATAGAAGGAATGAATTTAGAGGTGCAGTAGAGTCTGTTAATAAAATTCAAAGTTTAAAAGATAAAGGAATTGTTGATGTTATAACCCCTGCTACTTTAGTAAAAATTAATGGTGAAAAGCATGTTGAAAGTATAGAGATAAATCATAATGATAGTAATGTAAAGATCGATACTGATTATATTATTCCTCTTTATGGTTTAGTACCTAAAATGGAAATTTTCAAAAACTGGGGACTAGATATTGATAAAAATGCATTAGTGGTTGATAATTCCAAAGATTACAGTACTAATATTAAGGGGATCTATGCTATTGGCGATATAAATACCTATCCAGGAAAATTAAAACTCATATTATCAGGTTTTCATGAGGCTGCTGTTATGTGTCATAGTGCCTACGGTATTATTAATCCTGGTAAAAAAAATGTATTAAAATATACAACTATATCCGGAGTAAAAGGGTTTGATGGTTCAGAAAAAAAAGCAAAAAAAATTGAAATTAATTCAATAAAATAGATTGGTAATGAATCTCAACAAATCGAAAGTTTCATGGAAATCACCATCAAATATTGCTTTAATTAAATATTGGGGAAAATATAATAATCAGATTCCAATGAATCCTTCCATTAGTTTCACTCTTGATAAATGTAGTACTATTACGTCTGTCAAGTTTGAGAAGTCTAATGAGTTTAGCTATAATTTCTTTTTTGAAAATAAGAGTAAACCAGAATTCATTCCCAAGTTAGATGTTTTTTTTTCTAGAATTAATGAGCACTTACCATCTCTTTCTAAATTAAAATTAACTATAAACTCATCAAATTCATTTCCACATAGTAGTGGAATTGCTTCATCAGCATCAGCCTTTAGTTCTTTGGCTTTATGTTTAACCGAAATTGAAAGCATGTTTTCAGATTTAATTGATAATGAAAATTTTTTCGAGAAAGCATCATTTATTTCTAGGTTGGGTTCAGGTAGTGCTTCAAGAAGTGTTTATGGTCCATTGTCTTGTTGGGGAGAGACAGAATTATATGAGCAAAGTTCTGATGAGTATGCTATTCCAATTAAGATATCAAATCATGAATTTCCTGTTTTTTGTGATACAATTTTAATTGTGGATAGTGGACCAAAAAAAGTTTCAAGCACCATTGGTCACAAATTAATGGATGATCATATTTTCAAAAAGGAAAGAATATCACAATCACATTTAAATTTTTCAAAACTTAAAAAATCCATTGACTCTAATGATTTAGACTCTTTTATTGAAGTTGTGGAAAATGAAGCATTAACATTACATGCTTTAATGATGACCTCAAATCCAAATTTTATCTTGTTTAAACCCAATACAATCAATATCATAAATTTAGTCGTAAAATTTAGAGAAGAAACCGGAACTAAAGTTTGTTTTACGTTAGATGCAGGGGCAAACGTTCACCTTTTATATCCAAAAAATTCATTTGAAAAAGTACAAGAATTCATAAAAAAATCTTTGGCACAGTTTTGTCATGATGGTGAATATATAAATGATCAAATTGGTTTAGGTCCACAAAAAAATTAAATTTACCTTATGAAGTCTTCGCTTTTTTACTCAAAAATCTTATTATTTGGAGAATATGGAATCATTAAAAACTCCAAAGGAATCTCTATTCCATATGATTTATTTAAAGGTTTTTTAAAAATCGGAGATCTTAATAATAAAATTGTAAAAAAATCTAATGGTAAATTAAATGATTTTTACCAATACCTAGTTTCTAGTAATGAAATTAATAGCCTTTTTGATTTAGAACAATTTAAATCTGATATTGACGATGGTTTATATTTTGAAAGCTCGATCCCACAAGGTTATGGTATTGGTAGTAGTGGCGCACTTGTTGCTGCTGTTTATGATTCTTATGCTATTGATAAAGTAACAATATTAGAAAATCTTGATAGTGAAAAGATTTTATCATTAAAAAAAGTTTTTTCATTTATGGAGTCTTTTTTTCATGGAAAATCTTCAGGATTAGATCCATTAAATAGTTACTTGAGTCTTCCAATTTTAATTAATTCAAAAACAGATATTAAAACTACAGGAATTCCATTTCAAAATAGAAAAGGAAAAGGAGGATTCTTTATAATTGATAGCGGTCTATCAAGCGATACCGAATCATTGGTTAAGTATTTCATTGAATCTATGAACAACGAAGATTTTAAAAACATATTTGAATCTAGTTTTGTCAATGTCACTGACAAATGTGTTGATGACTTTTTAGATGGAAATTTTAAAAATTTATTTACCAATATCAAAAGTTTGTCAAAAATTGTATTTGATAACTTTAAACCAATGATTCCAGATAGTTTTTATAAAGTTTGGGAAAATGGATTAAAATCTGAGGACTACATTTTAAAGTTATGTGGATCAGGTGGCGGTGGTTATATATTAGGCTTTACCAAAGATCTAAACAAAGCTCAAAAACAACTTTCAGAATATAATTTCAAGGTTGTTTACAGGTATTAATAATATGTCTTCATCTAACAATATCTTTACTGTTATTGTTAGGTATCTTTTTTTATTTAGAATTCACAATATTTTTTTTATTGTGGTAGCCCAATTTTTTTCAGCACTTTTTGTTTTTTCAACTTTGAGTTTTTTCGAAATTTTAAATGACAGAAATATATTTCTTTTAATTTTTTCAAGTGTATTTATAATTATGGCCGGTTACATCATAAATGATTTTTTTGATAAAAAAAAAGATTTTATAAACTATCCGTTAAGGTTGTTAATAGAAAATAAAATATCCAGTTCTACAAAGCTTTATTTATATATATTGCTGAACTCAATTGGATTGATCTTAAGTTCATTAGTTTCATTTAGAGCTTTTCTTTTTTTTGCATTTTATCTAGCATTAATTGCCCTCTATTCCATTAGGCTGAGTAAGATTTTGTTAGTAAGAAACTTAATATCAGTTTTTCTTTATGTTATACCAATATTTGCAATAGCATTGTATTACAAGAATTTTAATTACTCAATTTTTCTTAATGCATTTCTTTTGACTATTATTTTACTTGTAAAAAGTTTAATCAAAGATTTGATTAATACATTGGGAGACATTTCAGTAAATGTAGAATCTATTCCAGTTATTTATGGTGAAACTAAAACAAAGATTGTAATTACT
>Ga0208127_1000683_pt1 | contig 17297 bp, 16 predicted proteins | sample ETNtaG_6_FD_185751 | JGI IMG/M metagenome (GOLD analysis project Ga0208127, IMG submission 185751) | Marine microbial and viral communities from oxygen minimum zone, Eastern Pacific Ocean - ETNP201306SV45 (SPAdes) (version 2) | ecosystem: Environmental > Aquatic > Marine > Oceanic ...
TGCTGCGTTTCCTTCTGGTTCATACTTGTATTCATTTTCTTCTGCGTAAAGACCAATAGAAAAAACAAACACAAGGCTTAATAAATATTTCATAAATTTCTCCCTAAGAATTAATTAAAAGGTCATTGCGATCATATAGTGTGTTGTTAAAAATATATATACCTTTATTAATTTTTTAGCTCTCTCTTAGTAAGTCAAATTCCAAGAATTCATGATAATCAGGACGCCAACACTCAAACCTAAAATTATCGATATAACTTCATTAATTCTTTGATTACTGGAAATTTTAGAAAGAATAAAATTTGAAAGAAACCAAGTGATTCCTCCCAATAAAATCATAACCATAAAGATTAGTAAATCATTAAGAGTGTTCCAAACATGTTCCATTCAATAACAATAATTCTAGTGAGGCAGCAGGTCAAATATAAAGAATTAGTGAAGTATTCTTTAAATATCCATTTTAGATGGATATTAATACTCCATAAAATAAGACAAGGAAGCCTCCAATTTCAGCAACAATTAGAGACCACATAAATATGCGGGTTGTTTTAGTAACTTCTCTAAGCTGATTGTCAGTTGTTTGCCTGAAACCTTGAATCATATAACTCAAGATAGCAAAAGCAAAATAGGCAACTAGTGCAATTGTTGCTATTAATTCTATTTCATTAGGAAGCTTGCTGAGATAAGCGAAATTGGCGATTAATAGAGTTGCAAAGCTGTAAAGAAGAGAACTACGGTGAGCTATATCAACATATGGATGAGCTTTACCATCTGCACTTTTAGAAATCTGATTAAATTTCCAGACTCCTGTTAGCAATCCGTTCAAGAAAAAAATACCCGAAAAGATGATGGCCAGGTTTTCTGCTTCAATCATTTAATTCTCCTTAGACAGCAAGCCAAATCATAGATATTACAAATATCACTACGCAAAATAAGAATATTAATGGCGCTTTCATTTCCCAAGGGAGAGGTTAGAGTTAATAAATCCTGCTTTTAACAACCAATTACCATCCTTATTAACCAATAGATATAAAGCATCGGTTGTTGAGAGAACTTCATCATCGTCACTCAGCCTAGAAAAATTAATATCTACCATCGCAGATAATTCATCGGCATATATCAATTCAGATTCATTAATTTTTGAATACGCCCAACCTTGTTTTCTTAAACCCTCAAAGTCTACCGAGTCACCATAATATTCCGATACTGTTTTATTATTTCCTATGAGAAAAACAAAAGGGGAATCTGAGGCTTTGTTTATTGCTTCTTTGTCAGCCCTATTAAATAACTCAAAATATTTATACAAAGCTTCTTCTGGGCTTTGAGCCCACAAGCTTCCAGAGACTAGCAAGGTTAGTAGGAGGGTAGTTAGAGTTTTCATATTCAAACGTTATATTTTACAAAGCTATAGGTCAATAGAACTCTAGTGACTTACACAAGTTTGAATACTATAATTCGCGCTTCTTGGGGCGATTAACTCAATTGGTAGAGTGCCACCTTTACACGGTGGAAGTTACAGGTTCAAGTCCTGTATCGCCCACCAACTACTTATTTCGAAACTAATATCCGCTGGACCATCCGAGGGGAACTTGTTGCTGCGGATTAAACACCTTGGGTCCATACAAAGGTTGAGCCTTAGATGCCTCTAATATCTCTTTTTCACTTAAATACTCACTTGGAGATAGTTTAAATACATCCAGACCCCTAGATATCTCTGTTCCATAGATAAAACCCTCATAGTAATAAGCAGACCAATAACCACCCATTACGAGTAATTCTTCATCTATAGGGCCTCTGTCAAAGAAAGCTATTTCTTTTGGGTTGGCAGAATCTGTAAAATCCATTATTGATATTCCACCTTGATACCAGGCCTGGACAAGGACATCTTTATTAGGAATTGGGATTAAAGAACCATTATGTGCAACACAATTTTCAGTTTCTAACTGAGGTGCTGGCATTTTGTAATGACTTCTAAATTCTAATTTGTTGTCGACTATGTCATAAATTGCATTAGCTCCCCAATCAAGAGGATCCCATGCTCTACAGCGTGCTCTTCCGCCTCCGCCCCATTCATCCGTGAAGATAATCTTAGTACCCTCATTATTGAAGGTGGCAGAATGCCAATAAGCAAAACCTACATCCGTCACGACGTCTATTCTTTGTGGATTATATGGATCTGTAATATCAAAAAGAATTCCATTTCCTGAGCAAGCGCCAGCAGCTAAGTTTTTTGATGGAAACACAGTTATGTCATGACATTGATCGGTACGCCTAGTTTCCTGAGTATCCTCTCCATGGTCACCTCCTGCCCACAGACCACCTAAAGCACCTGTTTCTGGATCTGCAAATACGGTGGGGCTACTTACAATTCTTGACTTTGAAGGGTCTGCGACAGGAATTTCTATAACATCTATTCTGAAAAGAGCTGTCCTATTATCACCTGGTATATTTCCTATACATTCTTCCATTTCTTCCTCATCTCTTACGCCTTGAGTACCAGAGTTGTAGACAATAATCTTTCCATCTTGATCTGGACCTGATACAACTGAATGAGTATGAGAGCCTCTGCAAGTTTGAACAGCTCCAACTTGCTTAGGTTGTGATAAATTTGAGATATCAAAGATTCTTATTCCTCTAAATCTATCAGGACTTGCTTCTTTAGAGACACCTTGTAAACCACAATCAATGCGACTTCTAGTTTGTTCAACTGACATAATTAATAAATTATCGACAATTGATACATCTCCTTGTCCTCCTGGACAAACAACAGACGAAAGAAGCTCTGGAACTCCCATTTGATCAATTTCGTATACGTTAAAGCCATGATAATTACCAGCTACAAGAACATTGTCTCTAAATGCCATATCAGTATTTGCAAAGCTTAAGATAGGTGAACGAAGCGATCTGGATTTATCCGCTATAGTTTTCTCTGTCTTGTCATCTTTATCCTTCTCTACAGAAGTTTTTATTCCTTTTGACTGAGGGTTGTTTGGATTGTAAAACCCTATGGGCTTTTTGAGCGATGCTATTTTTTCTAAGTTTAATATAGCCTCTCCTGCGTCATAATGGCCAGGACTTAATTTTGATCTTGGATCGTCTGATAAGCCCACAGCAATAGCGTTCATTCGCTCTATTTCGACACTTTGATCATTTACAAGATCAGAGACAAATTCATTCAAGATTGGATCATAAGCTGTTCCCGGAAATTCTTTTAAATCCTTAACCATTTTTAAGGCACCATCATGATGGGAGATCATCAGTTGTAAGAATAATTTATCAAAATCTGTACTCTCAGATTCTTCAAGATCCTTTAATTGACTTTCGCTGGCCATGCCAGCCATACCAATATGCATATGATGATCATGATGTTTTACCGAGATATCTTCATTCCTAGCATCAAGCCAATTCTTCATAAAACTAATTTCGTCTTCTTGAGAAGCATCGATTCTATTTGCCAGATCAACTATTGTTTTATTATTAGTTCGCTTATCTGCCATATTGGACATCACTATGGCTTGTTCATGATGGATTATCATTCCTTGAAGGAAATTTACATCTGCATCTACGTAGGTAGTAATTGCAATGTTGGTAGCTGATTCGGGGTCAATTAATTCTGAATCTTCTCCTGGTGCTCCAGGAAGTATGATTGGATGTTTCAAAGACTTTTCTTCAACGCTAAGCTCATAGGACAAGAGTAAGTCTTCAGTTTCAGAGATTTGGGATGATTCAGGTTTGTTGTCTTCAGAGCATCCATGGAAAAAGAGAATTACTGAGACTAGTGATATAAATTTCAATTCTTTCTTTTTGATATTTTTTTTCATAATTTAGTCTAACTTTTTATTTATTTTATTATTGACTTAACCATTTTCAAGTTCTTCATTCAGTTCAAGCCACTCTTGTTCAGTAGATTTGATTTCTGTATCTAAATTTACCTGATCTCTTAGGAGATCATGTAAATTCATTTTTGAAGAGTCATTATATAGCTCTGGAGAATTAAGAAATTCCTGTGTTTCAGCTAATTTTCTATTTAATCTTTTGAGAGTTTTCTCGATAGCTAAGATTTGATTTTTAATTTTTTTCTGATCCTTTTTGTCTTTGACTTTGTCTTCGTTGTCTTTTTTGCTTTTAAAACTTTCTTTAAATGGCCCTTGTAGAATCATTTTTCGATAATCTAACAAGTCACCATTAAATCTTTCTATCTTTCCTTCATTTATAATTAAAAATTCATCAACAGTATTTGCGAGTAAATGCCTATCATGGGATATAAGGACAATTGCGCCAGTAAAATCTTGAAGGGCAACTGTTAGTGCCTGCCTCATGTCCATGTCTAAATGATTAGTTGGCTCATCCATTAACAAAAGATTCGGCCTTTGAAAGGCTATAATTGCAAGTGCTAATCTTGCTTTTTCACCACCGGAAAAATTTTTTATAACATCTTTTGCTTTATCGCCCCTGAAGTTGAAACCTCCCAAAAAATTTCTAATTTCAGATTCCGTCGCTTTTTCTTCTACTTTGACTAAATGATCTATAGGGCTTTTATCTAACATTAGGTCATCTACCTGATGTTGTGAGAAGTATCCTATTTTTAAATTTTTTCCTTCTATCTTATTCCCCTGAAGAAGTTGAAGATCTCCTTTGAGACTCTTTACAAATGTTGATTTACCAGCTCCATTTACTCCCAATAATCCAATTCTATCTCCTGGACGGAAAGCAATTTTTACTTTGTTTATAATTGCATCAGAGTAACCTAAATCAGCATCTTCAAGTACGATTAAAGGATTAGAAATTTTTTCTGTTTCAGGAATTGTAAATTGGAATGGTGAGTCAATATGTGCTGGTGCTATCAGTTCCATCCTTTCCAGTGCTTTAATTCTACTTTGTGCCTGACGAGCCTTAGTTGCTTTAGCTTTAAATCTTCTAACAAAATCTTGCATATGAGATATTTCACGCTGCTGTTTATTGTAATTACTCTCTAATTCAGCCAATCGAGCAGCTTTTCTTATCTCAAATTGAGAATAATTACCTTTATATAGCTCAATAGTACTGTTGTGTAGATGGGCTATAAAACCTACACATTCATCCAAAAACTCTCTATCGTGAGAGATTAATAGCATTGCTCCTTTAAAGGATTTAATCCAATTACCAAGCCAAATAATCGCATCCAAATCTAGGTGATTAGTCGGTTCATCCAGGAGCAGTAGATCTGCGGGTTGCATCAAAGTTTTTGCTAGATTGAGTCTTACTCTCCATCCACCTGAGAAGTCTTTAAGTGGTTTAGAGAACTCCTCTTCAGAAAAACCTAAACCTACTAAAAGTTGCTCAGCTCTTGATTTGGCAGTAAATCCATCATGATCTTCAAATTGAGAATGTAACTCACCTAAAGCACCATAATCCTGTTCATTTTCTGCCTTAGTGATTGAATTTTGAATTTCGAGAAGTTTTAAATCTCCGCTCATTACATAACTAAGAGCAAGTTCATCTGTTCCAGGAACTTCTTGAGCCAAACATGCTATTTTTAGATCTGGAGGATATTTAAAGTCTCCTTCGTCAGAATCAATTTCTCCTTGGATCATTTTGAAAAGACTTGTCTTACCCGTTCCATTTGCTCCAACAAGACCAACTTTATTATCCCTATGAACAGTAAAAGACACATCTTCAAACAGCAAGTTTGTGCCTCTTCTTAAAGCGAGATTATTGAATGAAAGCATAAAAGATTTAGCGTTTTTGGATTGTATCAAAAGAACCTAACACTTTACCTTTAAGATAAATTTTCAGACTATATTGATAGATTAAAAAGACGTATAGTTTAACAAATTCGTTAAAAAATTATGAATATATGGTCCGCAACAGCTCTTAATACTGCTCCTGATTCAGAAAATAGGATTCATGGAGATGATCTTGCTAAAAAGTATGGATTTCAGGGAGGCTTAGTTCCAGGAGTCACAATCTCTGCTTATTTGGTTCATCCTGTGATAGAACACTGGGGAAAGGATTGGTTAGATAGAGGTTATGCAAATTGTAGAATTACTTCTCCCTTATATGATAAAGAATTATTTGAAGTAAAAACTGATATGGTTGAGCCTACTAAGGCCAATACCACTCTCATAAAAAGTAATGGAATTGTAAGCGCTAATGCTGAAGTTGTCTTAATGCAAGAATTACCAACTAAACCAATTCTCAGACGAGATAAATTAGTAGATCTAGACTATAAAGCTCCCCAAGCAAGCAAGGAAATTTGGAAGAAACTAGAATCAGACGGATGTTATGCATTTAAATTTCTGTGGTCAGACAATGAACCATTGATTTATCTAAACAAGGAAACGAATTTACCTTCACTGCTTCAACCTAAAGGAGAGGGCTACTCTAATTTGTGTTTCTTATTAGGCTGTTCAAATTGGATTTTAGCGGGTAATGCCTATATGAATCCTTGGGTTCATCTCCAAACCATATCGCAAAACTATAAAGCAGTAGAGATGAATAGTTCTTTAATTGCGGAAATGGAAATTAATAAAATCTATGAAAAAAAAGGCCATGAATTTATCGATGTCTTTGTCAACTTATTCGACGAAAGTGATGAGTCGTGTGTTATGTCTATAAATCTAATTGCAATTTATAAGCTTCGGGGTTCTTAATGGAACATATAACATTCATATTAACCCTTGAAGCAAAAGGCAATGTTAAGGAGGTTACTACATTTATTAGTGAACTATCCGTACCTTATGTGTCTCAATGTGATGAGCCCAATACTAAGAGTTTTGAATGGTATTTTAATAAGGAAATAAATATCGCAACGATTCATGAAACCTTTGTCGATTCCGATGCAGCTACTCTTCGAGTGCAAAATTTAATAAATAGTCCCGTAAATGAAGTTTTTCAAAAGTTGTTCAATGTTATTAGTTTTACTGTTTTAGGGAATGCAAATTCTTCTTTGATCAAAATCTTAGAAGGGTGGGATCCTGTCTACTTCCAATACGAAGACGGTTTTAACAAAACTATTGATACTCACCACACATGAAAAAGATTCTCATAGCAGTCATAACTACTTTTTTATTAAATCTAAGTTCTGAGCAAGGCAACATAACTAAATTAAATGGAATAGATATTTGGTGGGAGTCCCACGGAGATATAAACAATCCTACAGCTCTATTGATAATGGGCTTAAATTCAAATAGTAAAGTGTGGTCAGATCAATATATTGAGAATCTGGTTGTTAATAATCTGCATGTTCTAGTGTTTGATAATAGAGATATAGGAAAGAGCACTTGGATCACTGAAGAGCCTGGTTTAATAACATTCATTAAGTATTTACCAAATTTCCTTCAAGTGTATTTTGTAGAGTTTATCTTTGGTTTTATTTTTGATGAAGAAGGTAAGTTCAATATGGAGAATCCCGCACCAGCAGAGTATAACCTTAGTGATATGGCTATGGATGGTATTGCTCTTTTAGATCACTTAGAAATTTCTGAAGCTCATATAATTGGAGCCTCTATGGGAGGTATGATTGCTCAAGTCATGGCTTTGGAGCATTCTGATAGAGTGAAGTCTTTGACTCTCTTCTTTACAACTCCAGGATTTGACACACCAGGCCTTTCTGGACCAAGTGAATCTTTTAAAGTAGCGATGAAAGAATCTTTCTTGCTTAATTTATCTGGAAATGAAATTGATGCCCTTACATTAACAGAAGAAGCGTTAACTGGTTCTCGCTTTCCTTTTAATAAAAACAATTTTGCTGAAAAAGCTAAGATAAGATTGGAGCAAGGTATCAATATTTCAAACGCTCAAACTGCTGCAGTTGGTGCAAGTCCTAATCGTGCCTCTAGCCTAAAAGATATTAATCAGCCAACTCTCATTATTCATGGCACCGAAGACCCGCTTATTCCAGTAGATCATGGAATATATCTTTTCAATCATATTCCTAATTCGAAAAAACTAATCCTTGAAGGAGTTGGCCACGAGATCCCTGACCAGCTGCTTCAAGAAATTATTCCAGCTATTGTGAGTAATTTTGAGCTTTAGCTTTCTTCAGCATCGTACATTTTTCCAGCAGTGCACTTAGAGACTGAATCAAATTGCTCATCAATATCCTGAATAGAACCATTTTTTATTTCATATCTTATTTGGCCCCAATGAATTGAATCCTCATAAGTATCGATATACATAAAACCTTCGATATTATCAGCCAATACTGCTTCTAGAACTTGGCTTCTAACCTTCTTATCATTAAGCTCATTCACGCTTTTTACCCAAGCAGAATTTATTCTTTTGACATCTTCAATTGTCCCACCTTCAAGTAGTTCGCACTCTAGAATAACTAATGTTGATGAAAAAATTGCTAAAGGGAATGATAGAAATATGGCCATTATTATTTTTTTCATAATTTTCTCCTTAAAAAATTAACCTTACTACTTTAGAGTAGTGTGTAAACAGTAAATTGAGTTTATTATAAGTCGATGAATAAAACGCAGACGGAATCAAATATTAGAAAGGTTGCACTGACTTCTTTATCAGGTACGAGCATAGAGTGGTATGATTTTTTTCTATATGGTGCTGCAGCCGGATTAGTTTTTCCTAAACTTTTCTTTGGGGAAGTAGATCCAACTACTGCTTTAATTTTATCTTTCATGACTTTTGCTGCAGGTTTCATTGCCCGACCTGTTGGTGGAATTATATTTGGTCACTTTGGAGATCTAATTGGCAGAAAGAAGACTTTGGTTATTGCTCTAATGTTAATGGGTATCGCCTCGACCCTTATAGGCTTATTACCTACTTATGAGACCATTGGCATAGCTGCACCCATACTTTTAACATTTTTGAGATTTTGCCAAGGTATTGCAATAGGAGGTCAATGGGGAGGAGCTATGTTGCTGGTGACTGAGAGTGCGCCTAGTAATAGAAGAGGTTACTACGGAGCATATGCCCAAGCTGGAGCTCCTGTAGGAGTAATTCTTGCAAATATAGCCTTCATTTCAGTGAGTTTGATGACAACTGAAGAAAGTTTCCTATCTTGGGGATGGAGGATCCCGTTTCTAATAAGTTTCGTTCTAGTGATCATTAGTATGTATATTCAATTGAAACTGGAAGATACCAAAGCATTTAAAGAGTTAGAAGCAATAAAAGCTTCTGATACTAGTAGCACTAAAGAGATTAAATCTTCACCAATTTTGGAAGCCTTAAGAAGATATCCTAAAAGGATATCCTTGGCAGCTGGTGCATTCCTATCAATCCAAGTAACCTTTTATATATTGGTAGCTTTCGTACTTGCTTACGGAGTTCAGACTACAGAGCTTTCTAGGAATGATCTTTTAACGGCTGTCTTGATTGGATCAGCAATTATGGTTCCTATGCAATTTATGTTTTCTGATTATTCAGATAAAAATGGTAGAAAAGGTATCTTTATGTTGGGCGCAATATTTACAGCCTTATGGTCATTTGCATTATTTCCGCTCATAGATACTGGAAATTTTTATCTAGTAATATTGGGAGTTACAGGAGGATTGGTATTTCTTGGGATGATGTATGGACCACAAGCAGCTTTTTTTGCTGAACTTTTTTCAACAGAAGTAAGATATTCTGGAGCTTCTTTAGGCTATCAAATAGGGGCTATCATTGGGGGTTCTTTTGCTCCTACGATAGCAACACTTTTGTGGAAAAATTATGATATCTTTTGGGTATCTGTCTATATTGCTTTTGCCTCTTTATTGTCTCTATTATCTGTATATTTCTTAACAGAGACATATCAAAAAGATCTCAATGAATAAGCCTCATAGAAATTGACCCTTTTCCATTTTCATTTGCTTTTTGGTCATTATCTCTGCTTCCTGTGAGTCATGTGTTACCAAGAGGATTGTGGAACCTCTCTCTAAGAAAACTTGAGATATTTCCTCATATAGAACGGCTTTAAGGTCCTTATCTAGAGCACTAAATGGTTCGTCTAACATTAGTAATTTAGGATTTGGAGCTAATGATCGCGCAAGAGCAACTCTCTGCTGCTCTCCACCTGATATTTCATGAGGATATTTATTTTTTAATGAATCTATTTTTAAAAGCTCTAAAAGATCATTAGTGACAGTTCTCTTATCTATATTCTTTTTAATACCAAAGCCGACATTGTCATAAACAGATAGATGCGGGAATAAGGCTTTTTCCTGCACAACTAACCCTATTTTTCTTTTTTCAGGAGGTACTATAAATTTTTCAGTAGAAACAACTGTTCCATCAATAATAATCTGCCCCAAATTTGGTTTTTCAAGTCCCGCTATCAATCTCAATAAAGTACTTTTACCGCATCCCGATGGTCCCAGTATTGCAACCCTATCTGATTTTTCAATTTCAAGATTGATATTTTGAATAATTTGATTTGTTTCACCATATGAATGGCCAAGATTTTTTATTTCTAAAATTAAGTTACTCATTTTTCTGTGGCAGGTCGGGATGATCTTATCATTTTTGATAAAAATATAATTGGAATCAACCCAACTAAAACAATAGCTATTGCCGGTGCAGCTGCTTGCAACATTCTTTCTTCAGAGGCATATATATAAGTTGATACGGCTAGAGTTTCGAAGTTGAATGGTCGAAGTATAAGAGTTGCAGGTAATTCTTTTACAACATCAGACATAACTAACAAGACAGAAGTGAGCAAAGCTGTTTTCATCAAGGGTGTATGGATGTTAAATAACATAACCCAACTGGTAGACCCTAAAATCCTTGAAGAATCATCTATGGAATTACTGATCCTCTCGTAACCTGACTCAATGGAAGAGTTTGCTAAAGCGTAAGTCTTGATTATGTAAGCTACCAAAAGCCCAAATATAGAACCGGTCAATACAATATCTAGATTAGAAAATATTAAATTATCAAGGCCAACCATTAATTGGACCATTCCTACTGCCAGTATTAAGCCAGGTACTGCATATCCAATTGATAAAAGAGAACTTAATCTTTTGATAAGCTTACTAGGCTTAAATCTTAAAGAGAAGTTGATAGCTAAAGCTAGTCCTGCACAAATTAATCCAGTTCCTATTGATAAGGTGAAGGTATTAATTGAGTTTTTAAAAAACTTTTCATTAAAAAATGTAATATTTACTTCATAGGCCCACAGGCTTAACTCTAAAATCGGTAATATAAAGCCTATAAAAATAGGTAGTAGGCAAATCGAAAAAGCGAAAAAAGCTCTAAAGCCGCTTAAGACTTCTTCTTTATTAGGCGAGAAAGTTGAATTGCTAGATGTATAAATTCCATTGCCTCTAGAGTTCTTCTCAAGAATATAAAAAACACCTACCGTGATTAGCAGCAAAGAAGCTAATTGCATAGCAGTTTGTAAATCATACAACCCGTACCACGTCCTAAATATGCCAGTTGTAAAAGTTTCTATAGCAAAGTGATCAACTGCTCCAAAATCCGATAAAGTCTCCATTATCACTAACATCATGCCTCCCACTGCTGCAGGTCTTATAATTGGCAGAGCCAACTTATAAAAAACTTGGATCTGATTTAATCCAAGCATTCTAGATGCTTCTATCATCGATTTAGATTGATTTATAAATGCACTTCTAGAGACTAAGTAGACATAAGGATATAGAGTAAAACCAAAAACTGTGATGGCTCCATAAATATTCCTTACACCAGGAAAGATTATTACATCTTGATCAAGACCTAAAATTTCTCTAATGAGATTATTTGCATCACCATAAGGATCAAATAGACCAGTAAAGGTATAAGCCAAGATATAAGGAGGTATTGCCAAAGGTAAAATTAAAGCCCATTCAAAAGTATTTCTACCGGGAAATTTAAAATTGGTTACCGTCCAAGCAGTTATTGTTCCAAGAAAAAAAACTAAAACTCCTACACCGGCAACTAAAATCAATGAATTACTAATGTAGTTAAATAGAACAAATTCATAGAGGTGAGACCAGTTCTCTGAATAATCTCCAAACAGGCTCGATAAGACAATAAGTAGAGGAGCAGTAAAGACAATAAGAACTGCAAAAGGGAGCAAGCTCCAAAAAGACAATCTATTCAATTTAAAAAACTTAAAGAATCAGCTTAAACTAGAAGAAAGCTATTTCCAACCCGACCTGTCCATTAGCCTTACAGCCACTGGGTTTAATTCACCAAAATTTTTCACTGAGATTTGATCTTCTTTGAAATTGATACCAAAACTAGCTATTTCTTTACTTGGTACGACATCTTCATGAATTGGATATTCATAAGATTTATCTACCATATATTTCTGTACTCTTTTTGAAAGCAAAAACTCAAGAAACAGATTGGCATTATTCGTATTTGGTGAATTTTTAAGTATTCCAGCTCCACTAATATTGATATGAGTTCCTCTGTTACTTTGGTTAGGAAAAATCATATTAACCTTTTTAGCAGCTTCAAGTTGCTCTTGACCTGCAGATCCAGACAACATAATTCCAATATAGTAGCTATTAGCCACAGCAAGGTCCGCCTCTCCATTTGCAACAGCTATAATTTGTGACCTATCATTTCCTTGTGGTTTTCTGGAAAAGTTATTAACTACACTCTTAGCCCATTTTTCCGTATTTGCTTCCCCAAGATTATCAATAAGAGACGCAACTAAGGATTGGTTGTACATATTATTAGAACTTCTAATAACAATTTTCTTGTTCCACTCAGGATTGGCAAGGTCCTCGTAGTTGATATCTTTTATTAAATCTTCAGAAACATTTCTTGGATTGTAAAAAATCACTCTTGCCCTTTTTGCTATGGCGGTCCATTCATCATTGGGACCCCTTAGATTCTCCGGAACTGCACTGAGAACCTTTTTTGATTTTATACTTTGAAATAGTCCTTCTTTCTGAACTTTCCAAAGATTGCCAGCATCAACTGTAAAAAATATATCTGCCGGAGAATTCTTACCTTCAGACTTCAATCTTTGAAGTAGGGCGCTACCTTTACCTGAAATAATATTTACAGCTATGCCAGTTTCTCTAGTGAATTCTGCATACAAGGCATCATCAGAATCATAATGTCTTGAAGTGTAAACATTTACTTCACTTGTCAGAATTGAATTACCAAAAAATGAAAGTAGCAAAAGAATATAAATTTTTTTCATTTCAGTATTATCACCTTATTGAGAATCATTCTCAATAACTTTATTTTAAACGTTTAACATTTATAAAATAATTAATTTTATAAGAATTTAATAGGTGTTATACTCATGTAATACACCTACAAAAATAAATAAATAATCTATGTCAGAAGAAAATACAAAACAACAAACTTTTGAGTATGTCTCTAATGCAGAGATGAAAGCAAAGTGGGGCTTAAAAGATAATGTGAGCCCACAAGAATTACCCTTAGATCAAATTAACCCTGGAAATAATGACTGGTTTGCAAGAAATCAAGAATTAGAAGTCTTTGATAGATTGAGGAAAGAAGATCCAGTGCATTACACTCCCGATAGTCAATTTGGATCTTATTGGTCAATTACGTCTTATGAAGATGTAAAAGCAGTTGATATGGACCATGAAAGATTTTCTTCCGACATTATGAATGGAGGAATTCGTTTAGGGGGACAACCTTTATCAGAACCGCCTGATGAATTATTTCATTTACCTATGTTCATCATGCAAGATCAACCCAAACATACAGGGCAGAGGAAGGAAGTTGCTCCAATGTTTACTGGCGCGCACTTGTCTACATTCGAAGAGCTTATAAGGGGTAGAACCAGCAAAATCCTTGATGATTTACCAGATGGAGAAAGCTTTAATTGGGTTTCAGAAGTATCTATTGAATTAACTAGTAGAATGCTGGCAACTCTATTCGATGTTCCACAAGAAGACCGATTGAAGTTAATCCACTGGTCAGATACTGTAGAAAGGATTTCAGATCCAAACTTTTTTGAAACCCCTGAAGAGGGATTTCAAGAAATATGGAAATGTTTTGAATACTTTAATTCAGTCTGGGAGGATCGTAAGGCTAATGATCAAGGAGGAGGGGATCTAATCTCAATGCTTGCAAGAGGAGAGGCTACTAAGAATATGTCTCCTAATGAATTCCTTGGTAATGTCTTATTACTTATTGTTGCAGGAAACGACACAACAAGGAACTCTATGAGTGGCGGAATAAGCGCTTTTAATAAATATCCAGAACAACTAGCAAAAGTTAAATCAGATCAATCTTTAATTCCAAGCATGGTATCGGAAATTATAAGATGGCAATCCCCAGTTGCTCATATGTGTCGTACCGCGATGGAGGATGTTGAGCTTGGAGGTAAATTAATTAAAAAGTGGGATAAGGTGGCGATATGGTACGTTTCTGGTAATAGAGACACCAATAAATTTCCAGATCCTAATCAATTAGTTATCGATAGGAGCGATGTAAGGCAACACTTATCTTTCGGTTTTGGAATTCACAGATGTCTTGGTAATCGACTTGCGGAATTGCAATTAAAAATACTTTGGGAAGAAATTTTAAAGAGGTTTTCTCACATAGAAATAACCGGAGAGACACAATATCTTCCTTCGAGCTTTATAAGGGGTATAACAGAGCTTCCCGTAATAGTTCATAGACATTAAAAGAACCTTTTTAATAAAATTAATCTTTAAAGAAATAGTATTGATCATTGCTTAGAATGACCGATTCTTATTTGTATGAACCTTTAAATAATATATCTAGTTTATGTTCCTTCTCCTAATTTTTTTATTGGTTTTTGTCTTACCAAAGATATGGCTTTCTTATTCCATGAAGAAAAATGATAAGGAGCTTATCAATATGCCATTTAATTCTGAAGAATTTGGTAAATTGTTATTAGAAGAAAATAATCTTAATGAGGTGATAATTGAAGAGACTCCATCAGTTGATCACTACGACCTCAATGACAAGGCTGTAAGGGTACAAGAAGGGAGATTGCAAAAAAAGAGCCTAACTTCTCTAACAATAATATGTCACGAAATTGGACATGCTATACAACATAAAGAAGATTATCCGCCTTTAGTTAGAAGAACTAGAATAGTTGAAAAAACTCAATGGATAACCAGAATAGGTGGAGTGGTACTTTATAGCGGTTTACCTTTAATTTTAGCAACCGGATCATTTGGATTGATAAAAGTCTGCCTTTTTTTAGTTATAACCTCAGTACTCCTAGGTGTATTGATCCATTTGATTACCTTAGATGTTGAGATTGATGCAAGTTTTAATAAGGCAATGCCAATCTTAGAGAAGAAGATTCCTGCTGAATACCATGCTCAATGTAGAGATGTTCTAAGAGCAGCTGCATTTACTTATGTGGTTGGTGCACTAACCAGCTTCTTGTCCTTAAGATATCTATGGCTTTTAGTGTCGCGAGTTAGGTAAATTAATTTTCTGTACTCTCAGAAATTTCTTCAAAGGCACATTCCATTTTTGCTTCTACACTACCTACTACCGCCAAATTTACTTTAGCCCTGCCTTGCATAGTTCCGGTTACCTTGCATTTTTCGAGACTTTCTTGAACTATCAGTCTGACTATTTGGGTCAATTCATCGACTGTTAAGCTTTCAAGCGTTCTTGTGTCTGCACCTGAATTGACAGTAAAGATTAAAGCTAAAGTGCAAATTATATTTTTCATTGGTTATCCTTATATTGTATTTTCTTCAATAAACTTATTCGCCTTTGAGAAAATCATTTCTTTCCTCTCTATATTCATTCTATCTAAACTTCTTGTAAGAAAACTCATTCTGGCATTTTTTTCATAAAATGATCTGTGTTTATCCGTAAATCTCCAATAAAGACCATCTACAATGTCGCACCAATCTCCTCTGGGATAATTTGACATTTTTAGAATGTAATTTGAACCACAAGTATAGGGTTTAGTTGACATAAGCCCACCGTCTGAAAAAGTAGCCATTCCATAAACATTTGGAGTCATTACCCAATCAGAAGAATCTATATACATTTCCATAAACCATTTATATATTTCATCTGGACTTACCTCGCACATATTCATGAGATTGCTAATGATCATTAGCCTAGGAATATGATGGTGATAACCATCTTTGATAGTGCTCTTAATGCAGTCATCTAAGGGTATTATTCCTGTGGTGCCTTCATACCAACTATCCGATAACTTGTTTTTATGTTTCCAAAAATTAACCGATTGTTGAGTCTCACCTTTCATTTGATAAATGCCTCTAATAAATTCCCTCCACCCTATTATTTGACGAATAAAACCTTCTATTGAATTTAGTGGGACATCTTGCTTCTTAAAATATTTTAAGCATTCACTAATAACTTCTTCAGGAGTTAATAGCCCTAAATTTAAAGCGGGACTTAAGGTACTGTGGAATAAGAAATTTTCTTCATTAACCATAGCATCTTCGTAAATGCCAAAACTATTAAGTCTTTCCTTCATAAAGGTTTTTAAACACTTTTTGGCTTCTTGTCTTGTAACAGGGAACCATATATTTGTTATATCACCTGGGTGGTCACTGAACATTTCTTGTATCAATTCTTTGACCTCTTTATCATGTTTGGATATTTTATTTCTTGGTATCTGAGGTATTTGCAAACCTTTAGGAATTTTTTTTCTATTTTCCTCATCAAATGACCATTTCCCCCCTAAAGGATTCATCTCACTATCAACTAGTAAATTTAATTTCTTTCTTCCAAATTTATAGAAGGGTGCCATCCTAAATAATTTCTTTCCTTCATGAAATTTAGCAAACTCTTCACGAGAAAATATAAACATAGGACTTTGGTGTTCGATCAGTTTTATTCCTTTCGATTCCAGTTTTTGAAATTCTGTTTCAAAAGGTTTGTCTTCTATTTCAAAAAAATTAACTGTATCTGTTTTATCTTTTACAAAATCATTCAGGGCATCTATGTATGGAACATTATCCGCTTCATTTAAGTTTTGATAATGGACATGGATTCCTGCAGCGTCTAATTCATCTTTGTATTCCCTCATAGCTGTCAGGAACATATATAACTTTAGCTTATGGTGTTTTTGGGAAGTACAGAGACCAAAGTCCTCGGCCATGTATACGTCAGTGCAGCCCAAATTTTTTAAGAAGATAGGATTAAAAAGTTGATTCCCAAATATTACAAAAAGATTCATTATTTGATTAGGATAAAAAAAGCCCCTTTGAGGGGCTTTTCTTTAATTTATATTATATTTTAAATTTATTTGAAATTTGTTTTGAGAAGCAAAATCTTCCGAAAAACCAGAGAACTTTGAATTATCTTGTAAAAAGTCTATTTCAAATTTTTTCCTATCTTCATCATTGCGGAATTCCGATTCAGTATCATCTGAATTTCTATTGATAACAAAGTAAGCAACTAAACCCACG
>Ga0208127_1000687_pt1 | contig 17281 bp, 14 predicted proteins | sample ETNtaG_6_FD_185751 | JGI IMG/M metagenome (GOLD analysis project Ga0208127, IMG submission 185751) | Marine microbial and viral communities from oxygen minimum zone, Eastern Pacific Ocean - ETNP201306SV45 (SPAdes) (version 2) | ecosystem: Environmental > Aquatic > Marine > Oceanic ...
CATTCACATTCACATAAACATGATGGTTTACATCATTGGGAAATTCCAAGTAAAGATCCCGACAGAATTATTTTAACTTTTAACGGTGATCCATCTACAACAAGAGCTGTAACGTGGAGAACAGATTCCTCAATAAAAAAAGCTGAAGCTCAGATAGCCATTGCTGGAGTCAATTCTGGATTTTCAAACAAAGCTACTTCTTATATTGCATCAACAGAAGAATTTGATTTAGGTATATATAAATCGAATAAATCTTTGATTGTAAATTATCATAGTGTAATATTTGAAAATTTAAAGCCAAACACATTATATGCTTACAGAGTAGGTTCTGATGAAAATTGGTCTGAGTGGATTCAGTTCAAAACAGCCAATAATTATTACAGTCCTACTCAATTTGTTTATTTTGGTGACGCGCAAAATGATATTTTAAATCACTGGTCAAGGGTTATTAGAATGGCTTATCAAACTGCTCCAAACGCATCATTTGTCATACATGCTGGAGATTTAGTTGACACTGCTCATAAAGATAATGAGTGGGCTCAATGGTTTAAAGCAGGAGGCTTTATTCATAGCCAATGGACAGCAATTCCTGTCGTGGGAAATCACGAATTTCAAAGATTTGATGGATACGGAGGATCATTACCCAGAAGATTGTCTATCCAGTGGAGACCTCAATTTACCTTGCCAGTAGAAGAAGCTTTAGACAGTAGCCTACATGAAACTGTTTATACAGTTGAGTACCAAGACATACTTATCGTTGTACTTAATTCTACCGGTCATTTAGAAAAGCAAACTGAATATATTAAAGAAAAGTTAAGTAATACCGATGCAAAATGGAAAATAGTTACCAGTCATCATTCTGTTTTTTCTCCAGCTGAGGGAAGAGATTTTGAGTATGCCAGAAAGGTATGGAAACCATTGTTTGATAAGTATGGAGTAGATCTTGTACTTAACGGTCATGACCATACATATGCAAGGGGTCATATTCCTGTGAAATCTCCAAATATTGACCAATCTGGAAATTTTAAAACTTTGTATGTTACATCTGTAAGTGGTCCAAAACAATACGAATTGGATAAAGATCAAATTGAAAATTATCAAGCTGACGGTTATCAAGCTGATAAACTGGGGGAACAAACGCAGTTTTTCCAAGTAATTAGCGTTGAGAATGACAAATTGATTTATAGTGCCTATACAACCCTAGGAACTTTGTATGATAAAGCGATTATTACAAAAGAATTCTCAACGGGTGCTAAAACTATCTCTAATATTATTAAATAATCTTAAAAACATTAGAATTTATTTTTGAGAAATTGATTGGTTTAAGTTATTTATATAACCTATAATATTTTCTTTTCCAATATGTTTAACACTTGATGTTAAAAATATTTTTGGTAAAAACTCCCAATTTTCCAGTAGAACTTTTTTGTATTCTTCTATTTTGAATTCTACTCCATCGTTTGGATTTCCGTTCTGTTTTAATTTATCAATTTTTGTAAAAATAATTGAAAAGGCTATGTCGTTAGTTGTAAGCCATCTCATAAATTCTATATCTATTTTTTGTGCCTCATGTCTGATGTCTACTAGGATAAAGGCATTAATAAGTTGTTTTCTGCAGATAAAATAATCTGTTATTAATTTTTGAAATTCTTTTTTTTCAGTCTTTGATGCTTTTGCATATCCGTAGCCAGGAAGATCTACCAGATGCCAAAAGGAATCAATTTTAAAATGATTAATAAGTCTTGTTTTTCCAGGTTTTGAGGAGGTTTTAGCTAATTTTTTATTATTAGCTAGCATGTTTATTAACGAAGATTTGCCAACATTACTTCTGCCAATAAAGGCATATTCCGGGATGTTCTCTTTTGGACAATCATTGACATTTTGATTGCTAACCACAAATTTTGCAGTTTTAATATTCATTATTTATCTAAAATTTTTGAGGAAAGCCAGTCAAATAAAATTGAATTAAATTCTGACGGATGTTCCATCATAGGGGCATGTCCGCATTTTTTTATCCAGTACAGGGATGAATTAGGTAGTAGTTTATGAAATTCATCAGCTACTTCAGGGGGTGTAACATTATCATTTTTCCCCCAAATTATGCAGGTTGGAAGTTTCATATTAGGGAGATCATCAGACATATTGTGTCTTATTGCGCTTTTTGCCATAGCTAAAATTTTTATTAGCTTACTTCTGTCATTCACTGTCTGAAATACTTCGTCAACTAATTCTTTGGTAGCTACAATGGGGTCATAAAAAACTTCTTCAACTTTCTTTCTGATAACTTCATAATCCCCTCTTTTTGTATAACCGCTTCCCATCCCTTTTTCATAAAGTCCAGAGCTGCCAGTCAATACTAGTCCTTTTGCTTTATTGAACATCTTAGTATAATAAAGACCAATATGACCTCCTAAAGAATTCCCCATCAACACAAATTCTTTAATTTTTTTATGTAAAATAAATTTATCTAAAAATTTAGCAAGTTCTTTTACAGATGTTTTTAGCAAAGGCATGTCATAAATTGGAAGAACAGGCATAATTACCTTGAAGTTTCTGTTTTTAAAAAAATCTGTAACCTCGTTGAAATTACTTAGATTGCCCATTAGTCCATGAAGAATAATAATCGGAAAACCTTCACCTTCTTCAATGTATTTATATTCGCTTTCTTCTATTAAATTGAATTTCATATACGTTTATCTGATAGACAAAAATAATCATTTTTGTCCATTATTCATTAATTAACAGTATTCATTAACAATTAATCAACACATAATGTTAATTAATTCAAAAATGTAATTAACCACCTAATAATCAGATAATTACAATATAAATAGGTCAGTTTTATAGCTTAAAATATAGCTTTGACTGAATTTTATTAACAAAGTGGTAAAATGTGGTAAAATGTGGTAATATTTTTATTAAATTTGAGATTATCTAAACTGTTATTGAAGTTGAATTATTTAATTGGAACATACGAATGTAAAGTTGATGTAAAAGGTAGGGTCTTAATTCCCTCTGCTTTCAAAAAGCAACTGGCTGCTGTAATTAACAAAGGATTTGTCCTAAAACGCGCTGTATTTCAGAGTTGCTTAGAGCTTTATCCCATTTCTGAATGGGAAGAGTTGATTTCAAAAGTTAATTCACTAAACAGGTTTAAGAAGAAGAATAATGATTTTATCAGAAGGTTTACCGCTGGTGTAAAATTCATTGAACTAGACAGTAACGGTAGACTATTGATACCTAAAGATCTAATTGAATTTTCAAATATCAAAAGGGAAATTGTATTGTCATCGTCGGTTAATATAATAGAGATATGGGATAAGGATAGTTATGAAAGCTCAATTGTTGACTCAAGAGATGATTTTGCAAAATTAGCTGAAGAAGTTATGGGTGAAGATGATGAATAATTATCACAATCCAGTTTTGCTAAGAGAATCTATTAAGGGGTTAAATATTAATAATGAAGGGATTTATGTTGATGTAACATTTGGAGGAGGAGGTCATAGTAAAGAGATTTTAGAAAATCTTTCAGAAAAAGGAAAACTGATTTCATTTGACCAAGATCCAGATGCGATTGCAAATATTTTTGAAGACAAAAGATTTCATTTTATAAATGAAAATTTTACATACATGAAAAAATTTTTAAAAAACATAGGATTCAATAAGGTTGATGGAATTCTTGCTGATTTAGGAATTTCTTCTTTCCAGATTAATGAACCTAAAAGAGGATTTTCCTATAGGTATGATTCGAACTTAGATATGAGAATGGATAAAGAAAGTTCAATTGATGCTTTTCATGTGATAAACAAATACTCTGAAGAAAACTTATCGAATGTATTATTTGATTTTGGAGATTTAAAAAACTCAAAAAGAATTTCGAAAGAAATATGTATTGTAAGAAAAGAGAAGGAAATTAAGACAACCTTTCAACTTAACTCTATACTCAAACCTCTTTTCCCAAGTAGTTATTTAAATAAAAATCTTTCAAGAATTTATCAAGCAATAAGAATTGAGGTAAACAATGAAATCGATGTTTTAAAATCATTTTTACAGCAATCTAGTGAGTTATTAAAACCAGGCGGAAGGTTGGCTATAATATCCTATCATTCATTAGAAGATAGGCTTGTCAAGCGGTTTATTAAAACTGGCAGTTTTTCAAACGAAATTGAGAAAGATTTTTATGGAAATTTTTCAGTGCCGCTCAAGAAAATAGGGTCATTGATTTGCCCGAGTTCAGAAGAAATAAAGTCTAATAAAAGATCAAGGAGTGCAAAACTCAGAATAGCTGAAAAAAATTAGCCAATGAAGAATAAGATTATAAATATAATTAGAGGATCATTTTTAGTTGATGAAAAATCTACCTCTAATTGGCTTTATATCTTTCTTTTTTTGGTCTTATCTATTGTTATGATTTCATCATCCCATTCGGTTGATAAAAAAGTATATGAAATTGCAGCACTCAATGAACAAATTAAATCGTTGAGGTCTGAGTTTGTAGATACCAGAACGTTACTAATGACCCTAAAAATGGAGTCAACAGTAAAGAATAAACTATTTGAAAAAGGAATAAAAACATCCAAAAAACCACCCGTTAAAATTGTAATAAATGTCGGTAACTAAAAAAAATATAACAACAAGACTCTATGTAATTAGCTTACTGCTTATTGTTGTTGTATTTGCTGTCATTTTTAAATTAATAGACTTACAATTTTTTCAAGGTGACCATTACATAAATATTTCTGAGGAGAGAGAATTTAAAAATATTGAAATACCTGCAAACAGAGGAAATATATATTCAGATTCTGGAAAACTTCTGGCTAGTTCAGTGCCTAAATACAATATACGATTTGATGCATTGGCACCCTCACAAAAGAATTTTGAGAAGTATGTAGATTTATTAGCAGCTGAATTATCAAAATATTTTGATAAGCCATCCGAATTTTATTCAAATAAGTTAAGGCAAGCCAGACAAGATAAAAACAGATACCTGTTAATTGCGAGAAATCTAGGATATCTAGACTATAAGAAATTTAAGGAATTCCCATTATTTAATCTTGGTGGATTCAAGGGAGGGCTTATTAGTGAACAATATACAAAACGTGATTATCCTATTGGCGGGATTGCTCAAAGAACTGTGGGTTATGAAAGATATGACGACTTTGGAAATGCAATGCGTCCAGGATTGGATGGAGCCTTTGGACCCAAATACTTAAAAGGTGAAAATGGTATAAGATTTTCTCAAAAAATTGGTCTTGGCCAATGGAAGCCAGTATTAGATTATAACGAGAGAGAACCTAGGGACGGGTATGATTTGCATACAACTTTAAATATAGAAATTCAGGATGTTGCCCATCATGCGCTTTTAAAACAACTTGAGTTTTATGAAGCAGAGCACGGTAGTGTTGTAGTTATGGAAACCAAAACAGGTAAGATTAAAGCAATTTCAAATTTAGGAAGAACCACAGAAGGAAAATATTATGAAAAATTAAATTATGCTGTAGGGGAGTCTCATGAACCTGGATCGACATTCAAGTTAATGGCAATGGTAAGAGCTTTAGAGGATAAGGTAATAGACACTTCTGATATTATTGACACAAAGAGTGGAATCTTGAGTTTTTATGGTAGAAAAGTAAGAGATTCCAAAAAAGGTGGGTACGGAAAAATTTCTGCAGCAAGAGCATTCGAAGTTTCATCCAACACAGCACTTGTTCAAATTATTAATGATAACTACAAAGAGACCCCCGAAAAATTTGTAGAAGGATTATTTGATATGAAAATTAACGAGCCTTTAGGTTTACCAATTTTAGGAGAAGGTAATCCAGTTTTTACACACCCTAGTGATAAAACAAATTGGGATGGTTTGGATCTTCCGTGGATGGCATTTGGATATGGTATTTCATTAACTCCATTGCAAACTTTGACATTTTACAATGCAATAGCTAACAACGGTGTGATGGTTAAGCCAAGATTTATTAATCAGGTAAAACAATTTGATCAAGTTATCGAACAATTTAACACCGAGATCATCTCGGAATCAATATGCAGTATCGAAACAATTAATGTGGTAAAAAATATGATGAAAAATGTTGTTGAGAAAAAACATGGTACAGCACATAATATTTATTCTGAAGATTTTTCAATGGCAGGAAAAACAGGTACTTGTCAAACGGAATACTGGAAATCATCTGGTTTATATATCTCTTCTTTTGCCGGTTATTTTCCTGCAGATAAACCAAAATATTCATGCATTGTAGTTATTCATAAACCCAACAAATCTAAGGGATATTATGGTAATGTAGTCGCAGCACCTGTTTTCAAAGAGATAGCACAGAAAATATACTCAGAAATCCCTTCTGTTGAAATATTTAACAAAGATGATTTTGATTGGAAAAGTAAAAGTATTGATTCCAAAGTTTTAACCCAATTAGAAAATATGATCATGCCTGATCTAAGTAATTATGAATTAATGGATGTAATTCCACTTTTAGAAAATGTAGGATGTAAAGTTTTAGTTGAGGGGTACGGAAATAAGATTAGGCAATCTGTTAGGGCAGGATCAACAATCAATAAAGGACAAACAATAAAAATAAAATTGACTTGAAATTAATTAGAGAAATTTTATATAAAGTAGATATAAATCGTGTTTTTGGAAACACCTCTTTGTCTATAGAAAAAGTTGAGTTTGATTCAAGGCTAGTTACAAGTTCTGACATGTATGTCGCTATAAATGGAGTAAATGTTAACGGACATGATTATATAAGTCAAGCTATTGAAAATGGTGCTAACTGTATCATTTGTGAAGAAATGCCAGAAGATAAAGTTGATGATATTGTTTATATAAATGTACCTTGTTCAAGAGAAGCATTGGCCATTATTTGCTCAAATTATTTTGATAATCCTTCCTCAAAATTAAACCTTATAGGGGTTACTGGTACTAACGGGAAAACTACGATTACAACTCTTTTATTTGAATTATATAAAAACTTAGGAATTAAATCTGGATTAATTTCTACTGTTAAGATTGTAATCGATAAAAACGAATATAAGGCCAATCAAACAACTCCAGATTCTCTTTCGATTAACAGATATTTAAATGAAATGGTCCTTAAAAATGTAAGGTATTGCTTCATGGAAGTTAGTTCACATGGAATTGACCAAAATAGAATTAAAGGATTGGATTTTAAAGGGGGAATTTATACAAATTTAACCCATGACCATCTAGATTATCACAAAACTTTTGAAAGCTACAGAGATGTCAAAAAAACTTTCTTTGACCAACTAGGTAAGTATTCTTTTGCATTAACAAACAATGACGATAAAAACGGTTTATTTATGCTTCAAAATACCAAAGCTGCTAAATACACGTATTCACTTAACTCAGTTTCAGATTTTAAGACCAAAATTTTGGAATCATCATTTGATGGAATGCTTTTAAAAATTAATAGTTCAGAGGTTTGGAGTAAACTAGTCGGAAGATTTAATGCGTACAACATATTAGCTGTCTATTCAACCGCTTCGATATTAGGTGTTCCAGAAGACGAGCTTTTGATGTCAATAAGTGATTTACAAGCTGTTGATGGTAGATTTCAGTTTTATAAAAAGAGTAAAATTACAGCTATTGTTGATTATGCTCATACCCCTGACGCACTAGAAAACATTCTTAATTCTATAAACGAAATTAAGTCGATTGACAATAATTTGATAACAGTCGTTGGTTGTGGAGGAAACAGAGACAAGTCAAAAAGACCGTTGATGGGTGATATTGCTACTTCACTAAGTTCTAAAGTAATTTTTACAAGTGATAACCCTAGAAATGAGGATCCAGAATCAATAATTGAAGAAATGGCTAAGGGAGTAAAGCCTTTTCATTCAAACAAATCCATTTCAATTACAAACAGAAAGGAAGCAATCAAAGCAGCATGTCAGTTTGCTAAATCAAATGATATTATTCTGATTGCGGGCAAAGGACACGAAACCTACCAGGAGATTAAGGGTGTAAAATCTGATTTTGATGACTTTGACATTGTTAAAAACCTTTTAAATCAAAAAAACTAAAACTATGCTGTACTATCTTTTTGAATATTTAGAAAATCAATACCAGATACCTGGAGCTTCTTTGTTTACCTATATTTCTTTCAGAGCAGCAGCAGCTGTCATTACATCTTTACTTATTTCTACAATTTTTGGAAGGAAGATTATAAATTTTTTGAGAACAAAACAAATAGGTGAATCAATAAGAGATTTAGGGCTTTCAGGACAAAATGAAAAACAAGGGACTCCTACAATGGGAGGTTTAATAATACTTCTTTCTACGCTTATACCTGTTTTATTATTTGCTAAACTTGATAATATATATATTATTTTATTGATTATTACCCTGTTATGGATGGGAGTAATTGGATTTATTGATGACTATATCAAATTATCCAAAAACAACAAGACAGGCCTTAGGGGAGCTTATAAAATAATAGGTCAAGTAATTCTTGGGGTAGTTGTTGGAGCAACACTCTTTTTTCATCCAGAAGTTACTGTCAAAGATCAAGGACCATTTACAGATCAAATACAAGCTATTGATAACCTATCAGAATATAAATCGACTGAGACAACCATACCCTTTGTCAAAGATAATGTGTTCAATTATTCAGATTTAATTACCTGGATAGATCCAAGTTTACAATCCTACACATGGATTGTATTTATTTTTTTTGTTGTACTAATTATTGCAGCTGTTTCAAATGGAGCTAATCTAACAGATGGCTTAGACGGGCTTGCTGCTGGTTCATCTGCAATAATTGTTTTAACACTTGGTGTTTTTTCATGGGTTTCTGGAAATATAATTTTTTCTGATTATTTAAATATCATGTACATACCAAGAGTAGGTGAAATTACAATCTTTATTGGAGCTTTTGTCGGAGCTCTCGTTGGTTTTCTTTGGTATAATACATATCCTGCTCAGGTTTTTATGGGGGACACGGGAAGTTTGACCATCGGGGGGATTATTGCAGTTATTTCAATTGCGGTAAGAAAAGAATGGTTAATACCGCTTATATGTGGAATCTTTTTGATCGAAAATTTATCTGTGATTCTGCAGGTATTTTATTTCAAGTATACAAGAAAAAAATTCGGAGTAGGAAAAAGAATTTTTTTAATGTCGCCATTGCATCATCATTTTCAGAAAAAAGGATATCACGAAAGTAAAATTGTCACAAGGTTTTGGATTGTGGGGATAGTACTTGCTATACTATCAATAATAACTCTTAAAATCAGATAATTGAAAAAAATAGTAATTCTTGGTGCAGGGGAGAGCGGAAAAGGTAGTGCGATACTAGCTAGGAAAAATTCTTATGAAGTATTTGTTTCTGATAACGGCTCGATTGATATGGAAACCAAGAAGAAATTTAATGGATTAAATATAGATTTTGAAGAAAACTCGCACGAATTGGCAAAATGTACAGACATAGATTTTGTTATAAAAAGCCCAGGTATTTCTGATGATTTGGAAATAATTGATTTTTATCGAAACAATGGTATTAAAGTGATTTCTGAAATTGAATTTGCATTTAATTTTTCAAAATCAAAAATTATTGGAATAACTGGAAGTAATGGTAAGACAACTACTACAACATTGGTTCACAAATTAATTTCTGATGCAAATATCAGTTGCTCAATTTCAGGAAACATTGGAAATAGTTTTTCAAAAGTTTGTGAAGATTCTGTTCAATACAGTACGGTTGAGCTAAGTAGTTTTCAGTTGGATGGTGTAGAAAAATTCAGACCCCATATAGCAATATTAACTGGTATTAGCCCAGATCATTTAGACAGATATAAAAATTATAATGCCTATATCGAAGCCAAATTTAAAATAACAAAGAATCAATCTGAAAATGATTATTTAATCTATAATTCAGATTGTGATGAAACTAATAAATACATAAAGACAAATAATATTAATTCAATATTGCTTCCTTTTTCGATTAAAAAAAAAGTCGATCAGGGAGCATATTATTTAAACAAAGAAATAAATATCATAATTGATAAAAATAAAATAACTATGCCTACAGATAAATTTTTAGTAAAAGGGAATCATAACATAAGAAATGCAATGGCTGCTGCTACGGTTGCAAATTTATTAAAGATTCGAAAAGAGACAATTAGAAAAAGTTTAGAGCATTTTCAGGGTGTTGAACACAGGCTTGAGAATGTTTTAACAATTAACAAGGTAAAGTACATTAATGACTCTAAAGCAACAAATATAAATGCAGCTTATTATGCGTTAGAGTCAATGGAATCACCAACTATTTGGATAGTTGGAGGGATTGATAAAGGAAATGATTATTCAGAATTGACAAAATTAGTTTCAAAAAAGGTTAAAGCAATTATTTGTCTAGGAGCTAATAACATGAAAATCATTGATCATTTTGAAAATATTGTTGAATATATTATCGAAACCAAATCAATGAATGAAGCTGTTAGTGCGGCATATAAAGTTTCAACTTCTGGCGACACCGTTCTTCTCTCTCCAGCCTGTGCAAGTTTTGACTTATTCGATGATTATGAAGATAGAGGAAGACAATTTAAATCAGCTGTTAGAAAATTATAATGAATAAAATTTTAGAAAACATACAAGGAGATAAAACTTTGTGGGCAGTATTATTATTGCTTGCAGGTTTTTCCTTTTTACCTGTATATAGCGCCGCAAGTAATCTAGCTTATGTTTCTGGCGGGGGTAATACATTTGGTTTTCTATTTAAGCATTTTATTCATTTGTCAGTTGGATTTACTTTCATGTATTTTATTCAAAAAATTCCCTATAGATATTTTAGAGGAATTTCAATCCTAATGATTCCTGTTGTAATAGTCTTATTATTATATACATTATTTCAGCCTTCAATTACAGATTCATTGACAAATACAAGTCGATGGATAAAAATTCCATTTGTTGGGTTTACTTTCCAACCGTCAACGTTAGCTGGAGTTATTTTAATGATTTATGTTTCTCGATATCTTGCAAAAATTAAAGATCAAGAGATACGTTTTGGTAGCTCCATTATCCCTTTGTGGTTTCCAATTTTATCAATATTAGTATTGATTTTACCAGCTAATTTTTCAACCACTGCAATCTTATTTTGTATGGTCGTTTTATTGTGTTTTATAGGGGGCTATCCAAAAAGATATTTAGCAGGTATTATTTTCTCAGGCCTTTTTATTTTGACACTATTCATATTGGTTGTCAAGGCATATCCAGGATTATTTCCAAATCGTGTTGATACATGGAAAAGTAGAGTTGAAAATTTTGTAGATAAAGAAAATTCTAAAGAAAATTATCAAATAGAAAAAGCTAAGATTGCAATAGCAACTGGAGGGGTAAAAGGATTAGGACCTGGTAAAAGTGTACAAAAGAATTTTTTACCTCAATCCTCATCAGACTTTATTTTTGCAATTATTGTTGAAGAGTATGGTTTAATTGGTGGGCTTTCCATTCTCTTAGTATACTTACTTTTCTTATTTAGAATAATAATAATTTCTAACAAATCAGAAACTATTTTTGGATCTCTGTTGGTGATAGGACTAGGTATTCCCATAGTCTTTCAAGCATTAATAAATATTGGTGTCTCGGTTGAATTATTTCCTATCACTGGCCAACCCTTGCCGTTAATTAGTAGTGGGGGTACATCAATATGGATGACTTGTATTGCAATTGGAATTATACAAAGTGTTAAATGTGGATCAACTCAAAATGAGTTAGAGGATAATAATAGTGAAAGTCCATTAGAAATATTAAAAGAGACAATATAGATGGGAAGAAATAGAATCATATTATCTGGAGGAGGGACAGGAGGACATATTTATCCTGCAATTTCAATTGCTACTGAGTTAAAAAGCAGAGATAATAATTCTGAAATTTTATTTGTTGGAGCAAGAGATAAGATGGAAATGAAAATTGTTCCAAGATATGGTTTCGAAATTTTAGGTTTATGGATTTCTGGATTTAATCGTGGTAAAATATTTAATAATTTATTGTTTCCTGTAAAGTTATTAGTTAGTGTTTTTCAATCCATAATTCTTATTAAAAAATTTAAACCCGATGTGGTAGTAGGTACTGGTGGATATGCTAGTGGGCCTACTCTATATATTGCAAACTTATTTAATATACCTACCCTTATCCAAGAACAGAATTCATATCCTGGTATTACAAATAAAATTCTTTCTAAACGTGTAAATACCGTTTGTGTAGCATATAGAAATTTAGACAAATTTTTCCCAAAAGATAGGCTTGTACTTACAGGGAATCCTGTCAGATCATCAATTTCTTCAAATGCAGATTATTTTGATGAGGGAATTAGTCATTTCAAATTAGACAGCAACAAAAAAACTTTACTAGTTATAGGGGGAAGTCTTGGATCAAGGGAGATCAATAAATCTATATACTCCATTATTGATTATTTAAAATATCTGAATCTTCAGGTAATTTGGCAGTGTGGAAAGTTATACTATGATCAATACAAATCCATGGTAGATTCTGAAAATATAAAATTAGTTGATTTTTTAGACGAAATAAATTTAGCTTTTTCTGTTTCCGATTTCATTATTTCAAGGGCTGGTGCAAGTTCTGTTTCAGAGTTATCAATAATTGGAAAGCCCGTAATTTTTATTCCTTCCCCAAATGTAGCTGAAGATCATCAATTGAAAAATGCACAGGCGATTGTTGAAAATGATGCTGCAATATTGGTTGAAGAAAAGAATTTAGAAAAGGATTTAAAGAAGAAGATAAATATGCTTAATTCTTCATCTGAGTTAAGAAATAAATTATCTAAAAACATTAAAAAGTTAGCATTTGTTAACGCTACAAATGATATCGTAAATGAAATAAAAAAAATAATGAATTAATGAGTTTAAGTTCTAAACATAATATTTTTTTAATTGGTATTGGCGGGATTGGAATGAGTGGTCTTGCAAAATATTTTATTGAAAAAAATAAAAATGTGTTTGGATACGATAGAGAAAAATCAATGATAACGATTGATCTAACAAAAATGGGAGCAAAAATAGATTATAATCTTGAAAATATTACAGTGAAATATAACGCATTATCAAAAGATGATACAGTTGTTGTATACACTCCTGCAATTCCTAATAATCATATTCTTTTGAATTATTTCACAGATAATAATTTTGATATTTATAAGAGGGCTGATATTTTAGAAAACATTTCTAGAAAAAGTAAGTGCATTGCAATAGCAGGTACTCACGGAAAAACAACAACAACATCAATTTTAGCTCACATTCTGAAGTGTGCAGATGTATCCTTTACTGCTTTTGTTGGAGGTATTATGGAAAATTATAATTCTAATTTTTTATACAATGGAGATGAGTTTATTTTGGTTGAAGCAGATGAATTTGATAAGTCGTTTTTAAAATTAAATCCGGATTTTGCGTGCATTACCTCTATGGATGTAGATCATTTAGATATATACCGAAATAAGGAAAGTTTATCTCAGGCATTTTATGATTTTGCTCATAATATTAAGTTTGGAGGTTTATTAATTACACACGAAAAGCTGGAATTTAACTCTTCCAAGTATGGTGAAAGAAATGATTCTGATTTTAAAGTGTTGAATATAAACTGTAAAAGTGAACTTAGTATTTTTGATTTTGAATCAAAGAAATCAACCATTGAAAATATTAAATTACCATTAACTGGTCATTATAATGTATTAAATGCTACATGTGCCATTGCATTAGCGTTAGAGTTGGGGGTTTCTGAAAATCAAATTATTAGTTCTTTAATCTCTTTTAAGGGGATAAAAAGAAGGTTTTCTTATCAAATTGACAATGAAAATATAATATACATTGATGATTATGCTCATCATCCAGAAGAAATAAATAAGGTATTTGATTCACTCAAGAATATCTATCCGAATGACAAATTAACCGTTATTTTTCAACCTCATTTATATTCAAGAACCAGAGATTTGGCAGAGGATTTTGCAACAGCTTTATCTCAATTTGATGCTGTGATTCTTTTAGAAATTTATCCAGCTAGAGAAATTCCAATTAAGGGAATTAGTTCAGAATGGTTGTTAGAAAAAATTGATTCTAATTACAAAACTATTTCAAGAAAGTCTGACATTTCAGATCATATAAAAAATATCGGATATAGGGTCAACATAACATTAGGTGCTGGTGATATTGCAAACGAAGTTGAACACATAAAACAAGAACTTGAATATGCGTATTAACTGGGCAAACATATTATTTGTATTGATTTTAATATTATCAATTGGGCTATTTTATGGTTCTAATTTAAAAAATAATGATAGAATTATTTCTGACGTAATTGTTTCAATAGAGCCAAATACAAGTTACTTTATCTCAGCTGATTCTGTTAAAAATTTGGTTTTAAAACACATTAACTCTACAAAAGATTCTATTGCGCTTGTCAAAATAGAAAATGAAATTGATAATAACACTTACGTTGAGAAATCTCAAGTTTTTAAAACAGTGGGTCAGCAATTACATGTAACTGTGAATCAAAAGGACCCTATTGCTAGATTAATTACTAAGGACAGTTCTTTTTATTTAGATAAGAATTCAAATTTTATGTCTCTTTCAAAACTTCAATCTGTAAAAGTTCCTGTTGTTTTTGGATATAATTCTGAAACTAATCTAGATTTCTTAACCAAAGTTTCCTTATTTATCAAGGATGATGATTTTTTGAAAAACAACGTATCTCAAATCATGATTAACGATAATAAAATAAGTTTAAAATTAAGAGACTATAGGGCATCAATTATGATAGGAGATAATAATAGATTAAAAAGTAAGATTACAAATTTGAAGGCCTTTTATATAAGAGCTAAAGAAGAAGGTGATTTAAAGAATTATAGTATGATAAATCTACAATTTGAGAATCAGGTTGTAGGGGTAAAAAAATAAATGTTATGAAAGAAAATATGATATCAATTGGTTTAGATATAGGAACAACAAAGATTGTTGCGATGATTGGACAAACAAATGAATACAATAAAATGAAAATTTTAGGTGTAGGAAAATCTATTAGCTTGGGTGTTCACAGAGGAGTTGTTAATAATATTACACAAACAATACAATCCATTCAGCAAGCAGTTTCAGAGGCTGAAGAAATTTCAGGATTCAAAGTTGATGCAGTTACTGTAGGGATTGCTGGGCAACACATAAGAAGCTTACAGCATAGTGATTACATAACAAGAAATAATTCAGAGCAGGTAATTGATGAAAATGATATTGAAAGGTTAATTAATCAAGTTCACAAGTTGGTAATGTTGCCAGGAGAAGAAATTATACATGTTTTACCTCAGGAATTCAAAGTAGACGGTCAAGCTGAAATTAAAGAGCCTATTGGAATGTATGGAGGAAGGTTAGAAGCAAATTTTCATGTTGTTGTGGGTCAGGTTTCTTCAATCAGAAATATTGGAAGGTGTATAAAGAGTGCCGGGTTAGATCTTGATGGAATTACACTAGAACCCTTAGCTTCTGCAAATGCTGTATTAAGTCATGAAGAAAAAGAGGCTGGAGTAGCGCTCATTGATATTGGTGGAGGAACAACCGATTTAGCCATATTTAAAGACGGAATAATAAGACATACGGCTGTAATTCCTTTTGGAGGAAATGTAGTCACAGAGGATATAAAAGAAGGATGTTCAATCATAGAAAAACAAGCCGAACTACTAAAGGTTAAATTTGGTTCTGCTTGGCCTGGAGAAAATAAAGAAAATGAAATTGTTTCAATTCCCGGTCTAAGAGGTAGAGATCCAAAGGAGATATCATTAAAGAATTTATCAAAAATAATTCACGCTAGAACAGTAGAAATTATCGAACAAGTTTATTTAGAAATAAAAAATTATGGTCATGAAGATCAAAAGAAAAAACTAATTGCTGGTATTGTTTTAACTGGTGGAGGAAGTCAATTAAAACATTTAAAACAATTGGTAGAATATGTAACGGGTATGGATACAAGAGTAGGATACCCAAATGAACATCTAGCTGGTGATACCGATAAGTCTGTAACAAGCCCACTTTATGCAACTGCTGTTGGATTAGTAATGGACGGATTGCACAGATTAAGAAAAAATGAACCAGAAAATATTGAAGGTGAATTATTTAATAATGATCCACAAAACGAAGAAGGATCAAATGATGATAATGAATCATCTTCTGATGAATTAAAAAAAGAAAATAAAAAAATTGAAAGAGAGTCTTTTTTAGATAAGCTAACTAAAAATTTACAAGATTTTCTAGACAATGCTGAATAATAATTAAAATTTTAAAACTGTACCATGGATGAAAATTTAGATTTAGGAATTAGTTTTGATTTGCCTAAAAATCAATCAAATGTAATTAAAGCCATTGGAGTAGGTGGCGGAGGAAGTAATGCAATTAATCATATGTATAAGCAAGGAATAAAAGGAGTTGACTTTGTAATATGTAATACTGATGCACAAGCTTTAAATAACAGCGGGGTTCCAAACAAAATACAATTAGGAGTAAATCTTACAGAAGGATTAGGAGCTGGAGCAAACCCTGAAGTTGGAGAGAAAGCGGCACTTGAAAGTTCTGAAGATATCATGTCGATGTTAAACGTAAATACAAAAATGGTATTTATAACTGCCGGAATGGGAGGCGGAACAGGAACGGGTGCAGCTCCTGTGATTGCAAAAATGGCTAGAGATATGAATATTCTTACCGTTGGGATTGTTACAACTCCGTTTGGTTTTGAGGGTAAAATTAGAAATGAGCAAGCTCAAATAGGGATTGAAAAACTAAGAGACCAAGTTGACTCGTTAATTATCATAAATAATAATAAGCTTAGAGAAGTTTATGGTAATTTAGGTTTTAAAGCAGGTTTCTCCAAGGCAGACGAGGTATTGTCAACAGCTTCCAAAGGAATTGCAGAGGTAATTACACATCACTATACTCAAAACATTGATTTAAAGGATGCAAAAACTGTATTAAGTAATAGTGGTACAGCTATTATGGGTGCAGCTTCTTCATCCGGAAGTAATAGAGCTTATGATGCAATATCTAAAGCACTTGACTCTCCACTGTTAAATGATAATAGGATTTCTGGAGCCAAGAATGTTTTATTATTAATTGTTTCAGGTAATGAGGAAATTACAATTGACGAAATTGGTGAAATTAACGATTATATTCAAGAGCAAGCTGGATACGGTGCAAATATCATAATGGGTGTAGGTGAAGATTATGAGTTGCAAGATTCAATTTCTGTTACGGTAATAGCTAC
>Ga0208127_1000689_pt1 | contig 17260 bp, 10 predicted proteins | sample ETNtaG_6_FD_185751 | JGI IMG/M metagenome (GOLD analysis project Ga0208127, IMG submission 185751) | Marine microbial and viral communities from oxygen minimum zone, Eastern Pacific Ocean - ETNP201306SV45 (SPAdes) (version 2) | ecosystem: Environmental > Aquatic > Marine > Oceanic ...
TCATGCGAAGCTCGTATCCAGAGGCCTCGCGGTCGTAATAGTGAGCGCCCGCAGTAGATATCAAACTATCCAACTCTTCGTCGCTTACAGGACGATTCAACGCGTCAGCCTCGGTTGCAGGAACATATTGATTCAGGCCTGAGTAAGCGCGGTTGTTTGCATTTCTAATGAAGCGCGCTGCGGCACTGTAGTTCGCGGTATCATCCGCTTCCGACTCGAAGTAAGTGGCTCTCAGGTTCACCTTATTCTCAAGAAGAGAGAAGTTGAAGCCAACATCCATTCCTTCATTATCCGAGGGATTCGGGCTATTCCAATCAGGCGCCACGCGCATGTTGGTGTTGGCCAGCGTCACACTGGTCGACTTATTGAAGAGAACGGAAACCTGATCGTTGATGTGACCGACGACGCCAAAGGTTGTCGTGCTTGGCTTGTAGATTATGATATCTGGATTTGCGGCATCAATCGTCCAGATGTTGGTCACCGCATCACGAAAGGCGCCTGACTCAGCGAGCGTACGCTCGTCCTGGCGATGACCTACCGTGGTCACCACGCGATCGTTGAACCAGAAGCTCTGAAGTACCGCCATGTGCGATTCGGTCGTATACACGTCATCGAAGCTACCCGATGAATTACCCGGAACAAAACGAGTACCGACGGTCTGGCCATCGATAACAAAAGTTATATCTTCACGCCCGGGCGTGTACATCTGATCATACTGCCCCGCATTGAAGTACTGGCGGCGGTTCACCCTATTATTACTGTGTTCTGGGTTTGCGTGCAAAAGCGGCTGATCGAGCACCTCGCGCGCTTCCCGCCGGCTAAAGTCCTCATCGATCTTCTCGTAAAGAAAGCCAAGCTGGTGACGGCCCAAGCGCCCTTCACCCAGCTCAAAAGAATAAGAGCCCGTGGCGCGTAAGCTATCGATATCCTGGTCGCGTCCACGAGTAATCCAGTTTGTCTCGTTGTAATAGAGAGCAGGTGTGGCAGCCTCAGTTCCGTCGAGCAGTAGATGGTGGCTGTTTGGGTCTCCAAAGATCTTAAGCGAGTTACTTGCAGGATCCCAGTTCTGAAAGTACGCATCCAGCTTGTTGAACGAAAGCTCGAAGAACAGATCCTTAACCGGATTCAGCTCGAGAGTCGCCGTGTAGGTTTCGAAAGGCATCTGACGAATAGCGGCAGGGCCAGTGAGGTTCATCTTCTCGTCTCGAAAGCCATCCTCGAATACTAAGGAACCGCTCTTCGCGCCTTGAGTATCAGTCGTCAGGTAGTTACGAGCATTGAAGGTATCCCCAGTGTTGTTAACATAGATGAGTTTTCTGGAGCCCGAATTCCAAACACCAACATCGCGATCACGGGCGCCCTGAAGCGTCGCCTTGTCGGGATTGTTTGCTGGATCGGTCAACCCAGAAGTATCCGTCACCGGGGAGCCCGCAAGGTGCCACGTGGTAAACTCGTCGTAAGCCGTCTCATTACGGGCGCGGTTATCAAAGGTATTTCCTTTTTCGTACTCGGCTCTAAAAGTGACCTTCTCGCTGGGAATGTAGGTGAGCGCGACGTGGCTCGCATACTTTTCCTTGAAAGCGAAGTTACGATACCCGTTCTCGTCACTCTGCATCGCATTCAAACGCACCGCCAACTTATCCTCCACGAGGACTTTGTTAAGGTCTAAGGTCCCGCGAATGAGATCATAGCTTCCAAACTGGAACCCGACCTCGCCGAAATCCCTGCCGACCGAAGCCTTCTTGGTATAGGTATTTAAAATACCGCCTGGCGAACCCAAGCCGAAGAGCACGGAATTAGGACCACGCGATTCGTCGAAACGCTCCGTATTGTACGAGTCCATACTCAAATCCCAAGCGAAGAAGTTGCGGCCACGGCTCGCTCTGAGCCCGCGGATCTTGAAGTTGCCAGCAAACTCCAGCATCTGATTGCCGCCAGCCGCTCGAGCGCCAGACTCTTCGAAATCAAGTTCCGAATTGATCGAGTAAAGCAGCGCTTCCGCATCGTCTACGGCCGCCAAGTCACTCAAGAACTCTGCATTGTAAACGGAGATCGCCGCAGCGGAGTCCTTCAAGCTTGAGTTAAGTCGGGTGCCCGCGAGCGTATTCTCTGAGCGGTAGCCCTCATCTTCATCTGCCGCAACAGTGAAAGGGCTAAGGGTAAAGACTTCATCGCCGTCTGCTTCTTGAGCGTATCCGCTCGGCAAGCCTGCCAAGGCAATCGCAAGCAGCCCCTTTAAGAGGCCGCCGTTTTTCTTATTCTTTTCGTTCATGGGTGTAGGTTTTTCGGGGGTTGAGTCGCTATCCGCATCCTCTGCGATTTCGACTTTCCTTATGGTATACACGCCAGATTTCTCATGTTGAAATACGGCGAGCGAGGCACCTGCCAGCATGAGATCGAAAACTTCCTTGGGGACATACTCGCCTTGTACGGCGGGCGTATCCACTTTGCGCAACAAACGTCCTGCGAACACGATATCCACATCCGCTTGACGGGCTGCTTCCTTCAGGGTGCTGATCGCTTTCCCCTCGGGTACGTCGAAGTATACGGTCTTCAATTGATTTTCTTCCGTATTGGAAAACACCTGACAGATGAAGCACGCAATCGACACGCAATAAACGCTCCACCGCGCTATGCGTCGCAGACGAATCTGCGATTTTGTAGTTTGAGTCATTTATCATCATCAGAATGCGAGCTTCACATTCTGAAACGAATTACGAAATGGGATTAACTAGTGGTTTTTTAAGAAATATAAGAATTGAATAAAAATATCACTACAGAGGTTTTTTTAAACCACAGAGAACACGGAGGTACTGAGATTTTAATTATGAACATGAATGTATCCAGGTATTGGAATCACACGGTGCTAGAAACAGAGCTTGCAGGGGCTTCGCTTCGGAGACCGCAGAAGTTGCTAAAACGCTTCATACGCGGTCTCCGCAAGCGAAGCCCCTACAGAATTACTATATTTATAAATTTCTCCGTGCACTCCGTGGTTAAAACTCAAGTCACTTAGCCTTCTTCAAGAGCATACGTCCGCGACTATCGATTTCCGTATCGATGCCGAAGGAAAGCTCCAAAATGTCCGCAAAGTAATCCATCTTATCGATACGAATAGTCGCCACGATAGGAACCCCTTCCAGCTCCGCATCGACGATGACCAATTCCATCGCGCCGCGCCGATTGATCTGCTCCACCGCTTCCGCGAGCGGAATCGAATCGAATTCCAATCGGTACTTCCAATCGAGTTCCTCTAGAATTTCCTCTTCGGCTGCCTGCTCTACCACAGGCTCAGGCGCTTCGCTCTCCAGAACAATGGTCGAACGTTGCCCTGCCACCAAATTACTCACAAAAGGAGTCTCTTCACTTGCTTCAACGATTGAAGGAAGACTAGCGGGCTTCGCATCCAATCTCACTTTTCCCTCCGTAACCAAGACCTCTACCTCGTCCTCCGATACGCGGACGTTAAAGGCCGTGCCGATCGCTCGGACCTCTACTCCCTTGGCGCTCACGATGAACGGTCTATCCTTATCTTTCGCGACTTTGAAAAGCGCCTCGCTCGAGACGAGCTCCACTCGACGCTCCTCTGCAGTGAAATCCAGCGCCATCGCGGCACCGCTTTTCATCTCCACAATCGATCCATCCGAGAGTCTATGGCTCTCGTACGCGCTCGCCACGTAATGTTGCCGATCGATCCCCTGTGAGGATCCCTGCTCAGGCAGCCACAAGAAAGCGCCGAGAGCCAGAACCGCCGCCATGCCTCCGATCCAAAGCCAACGGTACAGGTTGTGTCGGTCCTTCAGCAAATCGCGATGCGGCTTTTCGCTGTGTTCCGGAGCCCACTCCGCCAGCGTATCCATACGACCCCAGAGTTCCTGGTATTTCACATAGGCTTCGCTATGAGCTGGGTCAGCCGCCAACCATTCGAAGAACGCGTCTTGGTCCTCGGGCGCGAACCCGACAAATTTTTTAGCCACCCATTGGGTCGCTTCGTTTTCAATGCGCTTTTCGCGCCCAAATTCCGATTCTTTCTTACTCATCCTAAAATTCTCCCTCAATCGCTCCCGTGGTGTTTCATGTATTGCATGCACTTCGCCAGCCCCGTGGCGACATGAGCGGCTACCGTATGGCTCGAAATATCCAACTCCTTGCCGATTTCCTTATGACTCATCCCGTAGACCTTCGCCAAAGTGAACACTTGGCGACAGCGCTCGGGCAGCGTCTGAATCGCCTTCGTCAGCAATTCGCGCTCATGGTTTCGCGCCACCGTTTCTTCGATGCCCTCGACATCGTCCATTACCTCCAAGGCCTCGTCGTCCAACAAAGAGCCGCTAGCCGTGAGCTTGTTTCGGCGAACGCGATCGATCGCCAGATTTCGAGCGACCGCATAGAAGAAAGCCTTGGGCGCCTTAAGCGGTTTCTTGCGATTCTCCTTCAGGACGCGCAAGAGCGCCTCCTGCACAATGTCGTCCACATCGATTTCGTTGCGGTAGCGACTCCTCAACCAGCCACGAAGCATGGGCTCATGAGGCTCGAGGTTCGCTGCGTACCAACTGTCTTGATCTGAATATTCCGGAGGCATTGGGGACTAGTATGTTAAAGGGTACCAAAGAAACTGGGTTGGGCGCGAGCGGATTATCGGTCGCCTTTCGAGAGAAGTTCGACTGCTTGAGAAGTTTGCTTCCTTACGAGATACACGCCCGAATTTCGATGCCTCGCCACCACGAAGCCCGAGTCTTCGAGCATCAGATTGAACGCTACGCTCGGGGTATACTCGCCTTTGATGGCTCGAGTCCTCACTCCCTTCACGAAATTCGCCGAGAAGACGATATCTACCCTGCCCTGCCTGGCGGCCATCTTCAGAGTGCGGGAGGCATCGCCTTCCGGCAGCTTGAATTTCCGTTTGGCTTCCTCCCGCTCTTCCGCAATCGAAGGCACCAACAGCGACAAAGCTGCCAACGCGGGCAACCCCCGCCGCAAAAACTGTCGACGACACACGCTCATTTTCGATTTTAATCTCATCCTCTGCCATGAATTCGTTTCCCCAGGAGGACTACCCTTCCTCCTGAAACGAACAACACCCACCCTATTAACTAGAGGTTTTTTCAAAAAAATGAGGGAAGCCCTCAGAGGCATTCAAGAGGTAGCGGACGACGGAAGCCCAGCGTAGCTTGATGCGAAGCCTGGATTTCCGAACAGTCATTATCAATGCAGTAGCTGATCCCGCTAAGCGGGATCAGTGACCGCCCGGAGGTCGGTCGCTACCACCTCCAGCAATCAACCGGCAAGGGTTTGCCTCAAGGCGCAATCCATCGAAGATGAGCCATTATTGGAAGTAGCCCTGCGGCTTGCGGGGCTCCCAGAACAAGAGCTTTACTAGATTCCGCTTCTACCGCATAGCAATAGGACGAAGGCCCATGGATTTTCACCTCGTAAGCTCGACCCTGCTTAAAGAATTCGACGAATGCCGCATACGCTATGCGGTTATCGGGGGATTCGCATTGGGTCTATGGGAAGTGACGCGAGCCACGGTCGACATGGATTTCCTTTTGCTTGTCGACGATCTGCCACAGGCCGAATCGATATTAGCGAAGTTCTCTTACCGACAAACGTTCAAAAGCGAAAACGTCGCCCAATTCGTCTCCGATCTCGCTCCCTATGGACAAGTGGACATTCTGATCGCATTCCGAAAAATATCGCGAGCGATGCTCGAACGTCGTATTCCCAAAGCCATTGGCGACGACGTTCAGACCTACACCTTGCCGCCGGAAGATCTCATTGGGCTCAAACTCCAGGCCATGGTCAACGATCCCAGCAGAGAGGATCGAGAAAACGCGGATATCTCAGCCCTGTTAAGGGCTCGCAAAAACAAGGGCCGCGCCATTGATTGGGAATTGCTCGAAGAGTATTTCGCTCTCTTCGAGCGAGAGGATCAATTGAATCACCTGAAACGCGAACATGGCTAGGCTGAGCGAACAAGAAAAGCAGGAGTTGCTAACGGACGCCCGTTCCTTGGACAGAAAAAGGGAGTTCGACTCGCTTCGGAAGCGAGCTGAGTCCACCACGCTCTCACCCAACGAATATCTCGAGTTCCTAAAGCAGGCCCAGCTTTTCATGAAAGAAGATGCCAGCAAGCGACCGCCAATTAGCGGCGACACGTTTCTACTTTAGAACAGAATCGACGAAAGCCGAAGCAAGGAGAAGCCGGTTACTCGATGGCGGTCTGGCGAATCTTATAAAAACTGCGTTCGCCCAGTTGCTGCGCTTCGAATTGCAGTGGTTCTCTCAGTTCATTGAATACGGGAATACGAGATTGCAGAGGTATCCAGGATTCCGGCTGGTCCAGCGCATCCGTCCCTAAGAGCTCATACTGATAGCCACGGCGCGGAGAGTCCAAGGAGACGCGGTACGCGTCCGATTGCATTTGCTCAATCGTCACCGGTCCTGCGAACATCGCGTCCGCGTCATCGAAGTCCAACTGAACGAAAACGAAAGAGGTATCGGGCAAAGTGATTTCCAGAGATGGGCCGGCGGGCGCGAGCGGATATTCTTGGGCCTGGCCGTGGTGGGCGGGATCGCCTTCGGTATAAGTCATGTAAGACGCCTTGAGCGGCTCTCGCCCGAAGTTCAGTTCTGCAGTTAAGGACTGCGCCGTTTTGTTCAGGAGATAAACCAGCAATCGATCTCTGCCATCTGCCTGCATGGCCAGACCTTGAATTTGATTGGGCTCGGATATTTCCAATGGCGCCATGCGACCTTCGGCGGCTCGCGAAAAGGCATCGAATATGGCTCCGGAGGCGGTGATCTGACCCGTATCCGGATCGATCAGACTGCGAAACCCGCCGGTAGCTGCGGGGTCCGGATTATTGGATATCCAAGTAAGGGGCCAAACCGATGCCATGTACACGTGGTTTCGTATCATGTGCATCATTACATCCGCCTGAACGAGTCCCTGATAGAAAGGATTGCCGGTCGTTGCGCCCGGAGCTTCCCTGGCAGGACCGATATTCCACTCGAGGTAGGCGAACTGCAGATGAGGCTGGTTGTACTGGGTCTTCCAGTTGTTAAACTGGTTGATCCGGTTATTCTGCTCATTGAACGAAAATTCATTGCGCCAGTCTTCGAGGTAAAACTCTCCCCAGACCCGATTGTAGTAATACCAGTGGTGTTCGTAGATATCCACATGATCGCCGACTTGCTCGACTAGGTTCCTCACCTGATTCCACTGAATTAGGTTGGCGATGATCTTCGCGTCAGGATCCGCCTGCTTAATAGCCGCCGAATAGTCAGGGATTAAGGGAATGTAGTCCTCAATCGGGATGTGGTTATTCTGCTCCGGCTGGTGCCCCGCCTCATTGTCCAAGTAATAGTAGCGTGGCTTCGGGTCCTGCTGCATGCACCACTCGACCAGCCTGACCGCTTTATCAATGGAGTCCTGTTTTCGCCCATTGCGGTATCCCTGAAACATGTTGATGCCGATCAGCGGTTCAGCGCCCACCTGCCTGCAAATGCTCAGAAAATCCTCGAGGCCCATACGATTGGCATGCTCCGCTCGAAGCTCATCCTTCCGCTCCTCCGTCAATTGAGCGATATAGGCTGGATCCCAAAAATTCGCATAGGCGTTGTGGTAAGGGAACTCCCAGTCCCAAAAAGACACCAGATGCCCACCGGGATACCTCAGGTTGTTAATCCCGGAATCAATCAGCGCCTGGATCTTTGTCCCATCCTGCCAGGTGCGGATGTCCTCGTGCGAATAAACCACATTGGCCCCGACCAGCAAGGGTCCGGATTGCTCGCTTGAAGGAGTTCCCACATCGATCACCAGGTCGGCAGCGGAAACCGAAATCGGCGATGCCAAGCACAAGCAGAGAATCACGCAGCGCTTAAGGGAATGCAGTTTATTGAGAAATCGTACGATGGGCAGGTCAAAACACGACGATGCGGATAACGCAATACTGCGAGCCCTGCCTTATCGAATCATCTGGGCTCCACATGGGATTCGTCCAAAAGGCCTTCGAGTTTCGCGAGGATTCTCGGTTGCCGCTTAGACAGATCCTCTGTCTCGGCTAAATCGTTCTCATAATCCTAATCCATTTTTCTTCTCAGGCTGGAATTAAGATGAAGAGTAAGAGTTTTAGGCGTCCTTATTTTATAAACCGATCGAATACATTGCTCATCATGCGCTGCACGCGGGGATCCGGTTCATTTGATATACGGGGCGGCACATGGCCGGGAGGCCAAGAGAGGCCCTGAGCCCACCAAATACTCCCGGCATTAAATACGACGTTTCCTTTGGGTCCGTCGTAAAACGTTCCCGAATGGCGCCCCAAAGTTTTCCCATTTGGGAGAACGGGGATGCTTTGGGCCACAACGACATGACCGGGCAATTCCAACCCTTCGGAGTCATGCCATTCCCAACCGATCAGGCCTTTGACCCTGTCGCCTTCCTTCATGCCCGTACCTTCATAGATCCAGTGCTCAGGCTTAGCGCAAACCCAGTCGCCACCCATGGGATGAATTCCATTTGCCACCTGGCGTCCCCCCATGAGCAAGGCCCCGTCCGGCCCGGCTGGATACTTTTCCTTCACTCCCTTAATCTGCAGTACCATGGGGTAGAGTTCTTCGCCAACGAAAACTCCCTCGCGCCGCATGACGCGATGAGCTTGCCCTTCGCCCGATGGGAGCAAGGGCGTAACGCCCCAGACTGCATTGCCGCTCAGGAAAGCCAGATTCACACCCGCATCGCGGGCCGCCATCACATTGTCGTACATTTCCAGCGTCCAGTATTCGTCGTGCCCGATGGAAATAAAGCCCTTCGTCTTCTGCAAACGCGCGCCGTTCTTGTGCGTATCCACATTGGAGATATACGATACATCGTAGCCCTGCTGCTCCATCCAATAGGAAAGCGGAAATTCCCAGAGCAGAAACTCGCCCGATCCCACGGAATTTGGCCGATCCACAAGATGATCCTGGCAGAATTGCCCATAGGGACGGTCAAAACTCACCCACCCGGTATCATTCTGGTCGGTGCTCCACTTCTTTCGCTTCTTAGCTCCATTGTACCCGTTCGCATCGTTGTGATAGAGCGACCATTCGTTAGTAGGCCAACTATTGTAGGTGGCCCATGTAATGTCGCTGCATTGGAAAAGCAGGTCGCAAGGACGTTCATCGCGCACGATGAAAATCACATAGCTCTGATATCCCCCTCTTTCACCGTGAGCTTGCCCAGATAGACGCCGCTCAGCCAACTCTTCGGGATCTTAAACTCCACAGACGGTTCCCACTTGCATTCGCGCAAACGGTTTTCACCGATCTCCGGGTCCAGCTGGGTCTTGCCTTGGATGGAGCTGAACTTCTTCATGAAGCGCCCGCCGGTTCCGCCGTAATAGCCGGTACGATAAATCTCCAAATCGAATTCCGACACCGGGTTCGCGCTGACCATAACCTTGAGCGTCTCGCCCGCCGCCACGCTCGTCTCCGAACAATAGCCCTCGATACGCGGAGAACGCCACAACTCCACTGGCTCGTTCATGACGACATCAACCTTGCTCAGAATCCAGTCCTTCGTGCCAGGCTTAGCGTTTTCCTTCTGAATGCGATTCGGTTTTCCTCCCTGTCCTGAGCTTGTCGAACGGGCTTTTTTGGATACGCTCGCTTGAGCAAAAACGCTCGAGGAGCCGAGTCCTCCGGCGGCAAGGCCAACGCTGACGGCAGCTACGCCCTTTATGAGATCGCGGCGATGCAGGCCGCGCTTAGGATCGGTTGATTCGTTCATTGTGTTTTTCAAACTTCAAAATAGCCGCACTCAACAGAGCCGACTCAGTATTCAGAGAAACCCCAGATCACGGGGCCGAGCCTCCTGGGAAGGATCTGTACATAGAGTTTCTTCCAGAGGAATTCACCGCTCACTAATTCGTCTCCCGATTTCTCATCCCATATTTCCATAAGGGCTTCTCCGCCTGACAAGGTATGGCTCTGGTCCAGTTCCTTCTCCGCTTGGCCTGGCTTCTTGATCCACAGACGATATCGATATTTTCCGATGGGCTGGTCCAGCGGAACGTCGATAAGACTCACGCCTCTCATCGAAGTGTCCGCCGCAATCTCTCCACTTGCTTTGAAGCTAGGAGCATCCAGGCTTTCTACCGGATTGAGCTCAACGCGATAGGTGGTCCCCGGTTCTCCCGTACAGACCAGTGTAATCGTATCGCCTCGCATGATACCGATTGGCATATCCATGGCAAAGGGATGCATGCCGTCTTTCAGCTCCATTTTCTCGAAGCGACGCGTCTTTCTGTCGATCTGGTAATATCCTTTGCCGGACTCGACCAAGGGTCCCTTGGGAGCATTCGGGTCCACGAACTGCAAGAGCGCCTCCCACAATTTCTCATTCAATGGGAAACCGCCCTGGGGCGTTCTTCGCCACGCATGGCCGGCGCGCGCGATGTAGTCCACGTGGAGCCGGACGTCTCCCTTTGCCTTCATTTTTTCTTCGAGCTTATTCGCATATTCGAGATGGTTGAAGTAAGGCAGAATATCATTCGTCCTTACTTCCAGAAACACCGCCGTTCCCGCATCCAGTATCCCGTCCATCATTTTGTCCGAGAAGGGATTCCACTCCGGGTTGGTCCTGTCTTTTCCTGCTTGGACATAACCCGCTACTTCAAACGCATCCTCACCGATGAAATGGGTATTGATCAGCGCCTTCTGATTGACGTCTTCTGGGCGGACATGGACGCCATCTGTCGCTGGATATTTCCACCCCGGTTTCCAGGAATCGTGAAACCCGGTCATCCGGCAGAGATTCATGAGCTGCTTGGGATAGGTTGTCGAAAAGGAGAGCTCTTTGTTATCCGGATTCGCGGCAAATGAACCCGCGGAAATAAACTTCATGGTGTAATCAAGGTCCAGGGGATTGCTAGCCATCTTCACAGCCGTTAGTCCGCTTCGGGAATTACCAGTCGCCATGACGCAGTGCCGGTTTCCGCCAAGCTCTTCGGCGGCATAATCGATGATTTTTCCGAATTGCCTAAAGGCCCTTGGATTTGACGTATACGTAGCCCAGGCGCCTCCCCCGTTCCAGATCACTCCGATCGCGCCTGTGCGTCCCTCGACGCCGCTCTTGGCAACCATGGAGCCAAAGGCATCTCCTCTGCCATTGGGCGTGGGCATGAACACATGCTCATTAACATCGTAGTGCCCCGCGGTAATGATCGGATAGCTGCCTTCAGGGGTATCGCTCCTCCAGTTCGGCGGCAGGAAGAAGGTCGCCAAACATCCGGGATCGTCTTCGCCGGTTTTTATTATCTTCCCATGCAGCGCCTGGACATAACCGGGAGCCTCTTTGAGCCTAGTAGGAGCATTTCGCTTCGTGAAGGCATCCGGACGATAAAACTTCAGATCGACACCGCTTGTTTTGTTTACCCTTCCTGCAAGAGCCATCACCTGTTTTTCACTAACAGCCCTAATGCTGAAGTTCATGCCCACGTACTTATTCAGATCCGGCAGAAAATTTTGGTCTCCCTGGCGGTAATAATAGTAGGAGAGCCCAGGCTGGTATTTCTCTTGAGTCGCAGGCACCCGGTAGTTCGGCTGGTCGCTGGCCATAAACTCAAAGGCTTTCGCTTCATTGCTCCAGTGGGTCACAATGGGAAGCTCGTGCTGTACGCCTTCTTGAGCGCTTGCGCTTGAGAAGGCGAGGCCTAGTGCCGCAAGTCCTAAACCCGCCGCAAGCACGCCTTTGATGAGACCGTGCAAATGGAGTCCGTTTTTGAATGGGTTGGAGTCTTTCATGAGGATTCAATTTTTCTTTTGATTTCGCTTTTTCCTAGCCTCGAAATGGGCTTCTAGAAGCCCCATAGGTTCATGGTGCGCGGGAAGCGCTTTACGCATTTTCTTTTTGATCGCCGCGTATTCGGGATTGCTCGCGAGATTCGTCCACTCCCACTTATCCTTCGCATGGTCGTACAGTTCTTCCGTACCGTCTTCGTATACAATATACCGATACCGATCGGAGCGGACGCCGTAGTTTTTGTATCCAAAAGAGGTGACCGTCGTATCCGTCCAAGCGGCATTCGGGTCCTTCATCAAAACAGAAAGGTCGTTGCCTTCCAATTGCCCCTCTGGGGGCTCGAGTCCCGTCAATGAGACCAGGGTCGGATAAATATCCAACAGGTTCGCCGGCTTGTTGGTGGTCGCTCCTGGCGTGGTCACACCCGGCGCTATCCACATGAGATTGACGCGCGTGGCCCGCTCCCAAAGGGAGTATTTTCCCCAACGCCCTTTTTCGCCTAACTGGAAGCCGTGGTCGCTCCACAGCACAATGATGGTATTGTCGGCGTACTGGGAGTTCTCAAGCGTTTCCATAATTTGACCCACGAGGTCGTCCACCAAAGCCGTGCTAGCGAGGTAAGCCTGGATGGCCGGCTTCCATTGATTCGTTTCCCGAATCCATTTCAGCCAGGGATTGTGAGCCATCTTTGAATGGGCCGCTGGCACGTCATCCAGATCATCTTCTCGGAACCCTTCTGGGATCTCAATATCCTCTATCGGAAATCGATCGAAATATTCTTGGGGCGCGTAGTTGGGCAAATGAGGTTGAAAGATGCCGACACCGAGAAAGAAGGGTTCCTTCAACTCGCCCGCCTGCAACCTACTCTTCGCCCAATTTACGGTTTTGCTATCCGGATGGTCATCCAAAGTCATATCCGGGTGCATAGGGCCCCAATCTGACTGCCATCCCCTTCCCCCTAAGGGAGGTTCGGAGGAAAACATATGCCTCTCAAACCAAAGAATGTCCTGCTTCTTGCTCGGGAAATACTCATCAAAGCCTCGCCCTTGGATTTCTCTCTGAAAGTGCCCGCCGTGAAACAACTTTCCAACGCCCGCCACGTGATAGCCATTCTGTTGGAAAAACTCGGGCAGCAGGACCGAGTTGTTGAGGATGGGATTTCTCGTAAACGAATTTTGGTTTATATAATTGCCTGAAGTCGACGGCCGGATTCCACTCATAATCGCAGCCCGCGAAGGGCCGCAAGCCGGCGCCGCGCAATGAGCGTTGGTAAAGACCATTCCCTTTGACGCCAGCGTCTCCATATGGGGCGTCTTGGACTGAGGATTGCCGCCCAGCACTCCATTCCAGTCATTCATATCATCAACCGCGATGAAGAGGACGTTTGGCCTTCCCTTTGCATCGCTCGTCGCACCGAGGGTTAAGAAGAGTGAAAGTCCTAGAAGGAGTATCGTTGTTTGTTTATATGTATTCATCTTGATCCTAACGTTTTATAAACCGCAGAGTACGCTGAGATCGCAGAGAACTTTATAATTGCTGACTCAGTGACCTCTGCGTACTCTGCGGTTAAAACTTCTACTATTTACATCTTCACTTTCTGTATCATACTTATGCCTACTTCCCTTCCGCTTTCCACTGCTTCATCAGATCGATGTTCTCCTGCAATTGCTGGGCGGCCTCGGTCCTTCCGCGCTTCACCTGAGAATTGAGGTATCCCTTCAATTGACTGTCGTACGCGGCGTCCGATTCTGGGAATCGTCCCCGATCATCGCTTTCGATGATCCAATTCGATAGAATCGCCCGCATTTCCCTCAGTTTGTCGAGATGCTTGGGATCGTTTGCCAGATTGCGAATTTCCCAGGGATCGTCGCTCAGATAATAAAGCTCTTCCTCGGGCCGCGTCTCCGCCATGATCAGCGATTGAGCGGCATCGAGTTTTCCATCGGCATGGAGCTGTTTCAGCGGCGCCATGAACGGCTTCTTATCTTTATATAAGTTCGGCTGCAAATACGGCCGCTTGGGATAGAAGTTTCGAATGTACTTGTAATTGCCTTTGCGGATACTGCGAATCCGGTCGGTGGTTTCATCGCAACGATCACGGGCGGAGACCACATACTCCCTCGGTTTCGCCTGCGGGCCGAAGAGCGGTCGCCCCTGCATGTACTCTGGAATATCGATTCCCGCGAAACACAAGGAACTGGCCGCCATATCGATGTGCTCGATCAATTCATCACGCGTAGTCCCTTCTTCTATACGTCCCGGAGCCCACACCACAAACGGGATCTTGATGCCTTCTTCGTAGAGAAATTGCTTTCCCCGCGCTTGGCTGATGCCGTGGTCCGTCATGAAGAAGATGATGGTATTGTCCAAAACCTCGTCTTCCTCGAGTCGCTGCAGAATGCGCCCTACCTGCAAATCGGTGTATTGCACGCTATTGAGATACTCGGCCCAGTCCTTTCGAAACACAGGGTCGTCGGGATAATACGGGGGGATGCTTACTTGATCCGGCGTGATCAAGTCTTCCAGTTCCTGTTTAACGCGAGCGTAAGCCGCAGGCACATTTCTGTATTTTCCCCCAAACAGTTGGACCTGCGCAAAGAAGGGTTGTCCGGGTTTGCGGCCCGACCAATCCGGGGCATCGTAAATTTCCTTTGGATTCCAGACGAAATCATAGTCGGCCTTGCCGAACCTCTCAAAGGAAATGTTCGTATTGGAGGTGTAATACCCTGCCTCCTTGAGCAACTCAGGAACCATACGCACCGGCTCCGGCAAGTACTGTTTGACCACGCCCCGCCCCGAAGGATGGTTGTGGGCGCCGATGCTCGTCTGGTACATCCCCGTGATCATGGCGCTACGGCTTGAAGAACAAACTGCTGCGGTGACATAGGCATTGCTGAAGACGACGCCTTCTTTGGCGAGTCGATCCACATGGGGCGTATCCACCAAAGCCTGCCCCTGATAGCCAAAATCGCAGGACATGTCGTCGACAACGATCCAGAGAATATTGGGCCGTTCCTTATCCTCGCCGAAAAGCGTACCGCACAGCGAAAGACCCAAAGCGAATCCCGCCAAAGCTCTTACGTTTTGAACGGAACATTTTCGTTTCCGTTTTATGGATACTCCATTCATTTAGTTTTCTAAATTCAAACGTTTCATAAAACCTGCCCCCGACTTGTCGGGGATCCTGCCGCCGGCTTGCTGGCGATCCAGCGATCCCGCTCAGGGGGAAGCGATGTCAATTTACTTCTGCAATGAGTTTTAACATCGTTCTCCCGCGACTGCGGGATCTCTAGATCCTCGCTTCCGTCTCCGCTACGCTGCGCCGAGACAAGCCGCGAGGCCAGGATTGGTCCGGTTCGCTCCGCGCCCGGTCTTGTCGGCATTCGCCTCGGAACCGCTTCGCGGAGGCATGTTCTTCTTCTCACTAAATGGGAACGCACAAGATTATCATCAAAATTTTCTAGACTACGGATTTTTGCCGAAGCGTTAGGCTAAGCCTTCAGCATGCGTTGAAAGAGGTTGTGGGTGATTTTCTGGACGCGCTCGTCTACTCCTTGTTGAGCGACTCCATGCCTGACCGGCGTTTTGTGACCCGGTGGGCTGGACAAGCCATTGGCCCACCAAATGGTCGCGGCATTGAAGACCACATTGCCCTTGGGGCCGTCGTAGAGCGTCGAGGAATATTGCCCTACCGTTCTACCTCCAATCGTTGCATCTCCTTGCGCGACGATATTCATCCCCGGGAGATTCGTGGCTGGAGCGCCATGCCACTCCCAGCCCAAGAGACCTTTAACGGAATCTCCTTTCTTCATACCCGTCCCTTCGAAGAGCCAGTGGTCCGGCATCGCGCAGGTCCAATCGCCCGCGCCCATGCCGCGTCCAGTCTTTTGCTCATGATCCAGTCGCCCACCCATTAGCTGCGCTCCATCGGGGCCCATATTGAATTCAAAGCCTTCCCGGTTTTGCAGCGCCTTTTTTTGAGCTTCCGGAATTTTCTTAGGCATGGGCAAAAACCAACCTTCGCGCCGCACCGCCCGGTTGGGAGTTCCGTCGCTGGAGGGCATCATCGGCACAACGCAGAGAACGGAGTTGCCGCCGAAAAAGGCCAGGTTTACGCCTGCGTCACGGGCCTTGCTGACATTGTCGTACATCTCCACGGACCAATACTCGTCGTGCCCGACCGAGATAAACCCTTTGGTCCGCAGCAATCCTTTCGGATCGGCGTGCGTGTCGATATTGGAAATGTAAGATACGTCGTAACCGTATTGCTCCATCCAATACGCAAGCGGAAACTCCCAAGGCAAGTACTCGCCGGAACCTCCGGAGGTCATGTGCTTATTGACCGGGTGAGTGAACAAGCCGTAGGGACGATTAAAGCTCACCGTTCCGCTGGGGACGCCCTTGGTGTTGAAGCCTCGGTGATCGGTATAAATCGAGTAGTCCGCGGGCCAACGATTGTAGGCGCTCCAGGTCAGTTCGCTACATTGAAACAGAAAATCGCAAGGACGGTCGTCGCGTACGATGAAGATGACGTAGCTCTGAATACCCTCCTTCTCCGCGGTCAGTTTCCCCAGATAGACGCCACTCAGCCAATCGGAAGGAATCTCGAATTCCACCGACGGATCCCAATTGCACTCACGCACATAGTTTTCGCCCACCTCCGGGTCTTCCTGCGTCTTGCCCTTGAGAGAATCGAAACGCTTCATCAGCCGAGCGCCATCTCCGTTGTAATAGCCGGTACGGAATATCTCCAATTTGAAATTCGAGACAGGATTCGTGCTCACCATGACTCGTAGCGTCTCCCCTGCCCGTACGCTATTGGCGGAACAGTATCCTTCAATCCATGGGCAACGGCCGTTATTGAGGATCTTATTGATCTTCCCTGGGAGCTGGCGGGTATTGGTCAACTGCCAGTCGCGCGTGCCGGGTTTGGCATTTTCGATTTGGATCAAGTTTTGTCGCGAAGCGCTGGATACATTGGTATTTCCTAGCGAATTCGGAATTCCGATTGAGCCCGCGGCAAGGCCTAGGCTGGCGGCAGTCACGCCTTTGATGAGATCGCGGCGTGGGATGCCGGGCTTGGGATCATTTGGTTCGTTCATGTTATTTAGGGTATATTTGGAAAGATTAGGATTAAGAGTATGATTAAGATTAAGAACGCCTAACGAATCATGCGTTGAAAGAGGTTGTGGGTGATTTTTTGGACGCGCTCGTCTACTCCTTGCTGAGCGACCCCATGCCTGACTGGGGTCTGGTGTCCGGGAGGACTCGATAGGCCATTGGCCCACCAAATGGTGGCCGCATTGAAGACAATGTTGCCCTTGGGACCGTTGTAGACCGTGGCGGTATACTCCCCTTTTTTGTCGCCGGCCATTGTCGGGCCTTTTGCGACAATCTCCATACCGGGCAGATCCATCGCGGGTTCAGCATGCATTTCCCAGCCCACTAGCCCTTCGATAGATTCCCCCGCCT
>Ga0208127_1000690_pt1 | contig 17235 bp, 23 predicted proteins | sample ETNtaG_6_FD_185751 | JGI IMG/M metagenome (GOLD analysis project Ga0208127, IMG submission 185751) | Marine microbial and viral communities from oxygen minimum zone, Eastern Pacific Ocean - ETNP201306SV45 (SPAdes) (version 2) | ecosystem: Environmental > Aquatic > Marine > Oceanic ...
GACGTGACCAATGGTGCCAACGTTCACATGCGGCTTACTGCGCTCGAATTTCTCTTTCGACACTTTCTGATTTCCTCAACAGTGCGTGGTTAACTGGCTGTAGGACTCCTGAGCACGTACAGCCACTGTACTGGAGCCCACAACCGGATTTGAACCGGTGACCTCTTCCTTACCAAGGAAGTGCTCTACCGACTGAGCTATGTGGGCGCAGATCCATGCTGGAGCGGGTGATGGGGATCGAACCCACATCATCAGCTTGGAAGGCTGAGGTTCTACCATTGAACTACACCCGCCCATAATTTTTCATTCCCGAACTGATCACGCGTCATCCTGGTTTCACTGAACTGCCATTCCGTGCTCACCTGCCACACCGACCAAACAAATGGTGGAGGGGGGAGGATTCGAACCTCCGAAGGCTGAGCCAACAGATTTACAGTCTGCCCCCTTTGACCGCTCGGGAACCCCTCCGAAAAGCGCAAAACCGAACTTCGCGAAGTCTCGGAATCTGGTCAATTAAATCTGGATTGTCGAGTGGCGGGCCCGATCCCCAGCGCACTCGGATTCCGCTACGGGCAACTTCACCTCGTGCGGGTGCGCGATTCTAACTGAATCTGGAGCCAGACGATAGTCCCCGGGGGTCAGTTTTACCAAAACTGGGCTCGGTCGGCTTCTACGGCGGCATCAGGCCGATGGACGGTAATTTCTCCCAGAATACTTGGGTTTTTTCGACTTCGGGGCTACTATCCCCGGCCCCACGGACGCTGGCCCTGCCTCATGACACCCACTTCCCGGAACTGCAGCCGAATCTTCTGGCTTTTTGCGCTCACCCATCTGCTTCTGTGGACGCTTTTGCCGACCCTCGGCCGGCACGAGTTGGATACCGACAGCATGATGCATTTTGCCTGGGGGCAGGAATGGATGGGATCCTATCATCTCCATCCGCCTGTGCTGCCATGGGTGGTTGCCGGTTTCCTAAAGACGGTTGGCATCAGCAACTGGACCTACAACCTGCTGACCCAGCTGAATTTTGTTCTTGCGCTCTACTGCGTCTGGCGGCTCGCTCGAGAGGTTTTGCCGCCAGTTCAGGCGCTGACAGCAGTTTGCCTGCTCGAGTTCCTGCCTTATTTCAGTTTCTTCAGCATGCGGCTCAATCACAGTTCAATGCTGATCCCGATCTGGGCATTGACTATCCTGCTTGCCTACTTTGCCATTCAAAGAGGTCAATACCGCTACTGGATCGCGCTTGGATTGATTTCCGGCGTGGCGATGCTGACCAAATACTATTCGGCAGCCATGCTTCCAGGCATCGCGCTTTATCTACTGCTCTTCGCGAGGGGTCGACAAACCCTGAAGACTCCCGGGCCGTATCTGTCCCTCACTCTTTTCCTGATCATGATGGGTTGGCATCTATGGTACGTGGATAGTCACCAGATGGGGACCGTGACCCATATCGGGGATTATGTTGCTTCGGATTTTTCGTCTCGGATCAAGGCTGTCCGTTTTCTGGGGGCACAACTTTTATACCTTACTCCCCTCCTGCTCGTCTTTTTCACGGTATTCTTTTATCAAAGGAGAAAGACTCCAGTAGAAAAATCTGACGAGACCCCGCAGAACCAGGGTCTTTCCTCTTTTATTTACTGGATGTTTCTTTTTCCCCTGATTGGGACTGCGGTCGTGGGTTTTCTCGCTGGCATCGGCGCTTCCAGCCGCTGGGGTGGACCCACGCTGAATTTGGCGGGCATCGCACTATTGCTGTATTGGCCAATAGCCGCGAACTCCCCGGCACTAAAGCACCTGGTCCGCGCTGCGTTCGGATGGCTTTTGTTACTGCCTCCTGTGCTGCTCTTCACCGGGCTCGTGACATCCGGCCACGCGATGTATCACTTTCCGGGCAAAGAACTTGGGCGCGACATTACTGCTCTTTGGCGAAGCGCTCACCAGACACCGCTTCGCATCGTTGGCGGTGGTCACGATGCGCCCGACAGTATCGCCTTTCATTCACCGGATCATCCGACAGTTCTTCAGCATCTTAGCCATCAATGGAGCCCCTGGGTCACCCGAGAAGACATTGCACGTCACGGCATGGCTGTTATCTGCCTGAAATCAGACACCCGGTGCCTGCAAAATGCCAATACACTGTTTCCGGAGTATCGACTGGCGCCACTCAAGGTGACGGCGAAGCCAGGGCTTTTCTTTCCGGGAAGCAAACGTGAGTTTCTCTATTTCTTCGTGCCGCCGGGGGCCTCAGCAGCCAATCTGGAAACGATCACACCCCTGCCGATGCGTGCTGATCAGCAGGCCAACTAGCTCTCAGCGAAGGTGCTCAATCGGCGGCGTCTTCCTGATACAGACGCAACAAGCCACGAATATCTCCCAAACTGAGGGGGTTGGCGAGCGCCGTGTCAGACGCCCCTCTGACTCCACTCAACAGGCGCGCCAAGAACTCGTCTGACGGCATAGTTGCCGCCATTTCTTTTAAAGGATAGGCAGGCAGGATTTTTTCTGTGCCAATTTTGTCGATATGGCACCCCTGACAGAGCTGTAAATCCAACTCCCGAACTCTTTCAATATCTTCCGCGCCCGCGCGGTCTGCTGAAAATATTGCGGAGTTGAGGGGATACTGCCTGGATAACTTGTCAACCAGAGCCTGTGCCGAAACGAGATCTCTTTTTACCCACGATCGATCCAGATCCTCAAGGAGTTTTCTATCTATCTCTGACCTTGTCAGCGCGCCATACTCCAGCGCAAGCCACGAAAGACCTGTCAATGCGGACTTGATTCGCCCTTCCAGGCCCGCCACTTCAGCCGAGCTCAGAGCCGTGGGCGAGATCAGCCTTTGCAGGTCCCCCCGAATGATCAGAACTTCCGCGGGGAAACGCGCCCGATCGAGAGTTGTACCCAGTCCGGCACAAAAAACAGCGGCCGGACAAAGTCCGGCCGCTACGATACATCCTGCAATAACGAATGACTTGAACAATTAATTCAGATTAACCGCTGCCTCCATCGGCAATGATTTATCGTTAGTCCACTCAATCATGGAACCATCATACATCTTCGCATCTTTATTGCCGAGGATCTCGCTACTGGCGAACCAGCCCAGGGTAGCCCAGTGGCCTGAATTACAGAAGAAATACTCTTCCCCACTTTCCGGCACTCCCGCAGCCGCAAAGAGTTGCTTCAGTTCGCTCTCGCTTCTCCATTTGCTTCCGCCATTAACAGTTAGCCAACTCTCGGGAAGATTGACCGAACCTGGAATGGTGCCATAGCGTGATGCCTTGGGATGCTTGTTGATGCCGAGGTACTGGTGGGCGGGCCGCAGGTCAACGGTGACCCCTCCTGAACTCGAGGCTGCAGCGATATCGTCCTTGGATGGGATCATGTCTTCCTGCAGATCGGCGGTAAATTTGGCGGGCATGGCTTTATGGGTGCCCTTTTCGACCGGGTTTTTCTCATCGGCAATATAGCCAAAGTAACCGCCATTCAGAATGGAGACTTCATCGTGACCAAGTGCTTTGAACGTCCAGTACACCCGAGTCGCGCTGCCCATATCCAAAGCGTTGGTCCCCCGGCTATAGATCACCACATGATTGTCATTGGAGATCCCAAGACCGCCGATAAGTTCTTCAAGTTTTGCAACCGGCGACATCTGACCCGGGGTGTTGTCTACTTTGGCACGCCAGCCAGCGGACGAATAATCCGAATAGATCGCACAAGGGATATGCCCTTTCTGATAGTCCCCTTTTCGCGAACCATCCCACTTATTCCGGATATCCAAGACCCGGACATTCGGATCACAGGAATGCTCCTTGATCCAAGCGACATCTACCAGAGGCTGTGCCGCCATTGCTGAGACTGCAAAGGCGCAGGTGACCGCACCGCCTACCCAGGCCATCATCTTAGTCATTTTTTGCTTCATTTCAGTTTCCTCCTCCTTTGGAAGACTAGATACACACACACTGCTCCGACTCAAGAATTTGAGCCAGAGCCCCATCCCATGCCTCGGCATCATCGCCGAGACTGTCAAGATTAATCTCCATCACGGCCTCGCTTCGCCTCAAGGCTTCGACTACGCTGTTAAGCGCATTGTTCGTGCGATGCTGCCCGCGGACCAGTAGAGCCACCTTCTTCATTCGTCTGTTCCTGCCCCTGTCCCTGTCGCTATTCTCATGACTTACAGCACCAGCGTCGCGTCGGCTTCTGCTACAAACATTGCAGCTTGTTCGCCCGAGACTTGCTCGCAATCCGCGAAAGGCACCAAAGTCGTGATCTCATCCACATCGGCCAGCTCCAGCAGTTCCGCGTTCTCCTCAAAACGAGGGGTCACTTCAAACTCATCGGCAAAGAGGAAACGCACCTTATGCCCGAATATCGTCAGCCCGGCTGCAACACGCATTGCTTCCTCAGCATCGTCGCGCGCCATCACCAGAATCTTTTTTATGGCCGCCATCAGAAACTACAAACTCACTACCTGTGCCGCCTCACCAATCAGACGACTGTGGTCAGTCTGACTGCCTGAAGTGACGGGACAGTCACTCTCAAAGAACTCTTTCCAGGAGTCAGCGCAAGCCACCGCCTCAGCCGCTTCAGTCAAAGCAGTCAGAACTTCATGATTCCCGAGCGATTGAACCCCCTGGCCAGTGAAGAACACGGAAACGGCGCATGCTTTGCGAGAGCAAGCCTCAAGCATATTTTTAAGAATGTTTTCGCTATCCGGCCGTGTGACTGTGATCAGCAGCATCAGAGATACCCCACCGGCCACTTAAAGAGCGCACCCGGATCCCGATTGAGGTCACGTACAAAATCGGCCAGTTGTGCAGATGAAACTCGCCCAAAGGGTGCTGGCTGCAGGTTTTCCAACCGAACTTTCCCAACGAAAAGCGCCCGGCGACTGAGAGCGCCCGCTGCCCCTTTTCCGGTGAAATCAACCTGAGCACTATTGATTAATCGACCGACCCGATTCTGGCCAGCAAGATACAAGACCGCGGCCATGGCATCCCGGGTTTTCTCATCATCTGCGTAGATGACAACTCGCTCATCGCCTGTGAGCCCAAAACTTCCCAACAACCAGCGGACATCCCTCATATTGGCGAGGCGGCCCTCTTTATTCAGCACGCGATCGAGAGACAAACATAATGCGCCAGGAGGGGCAGTCTCAAGGCACTTTGTGACAGTGCCGGCATCTACGAACACGACATCTGCAGGCGGATTTAAAGATGAAACTGCAGGAATTAGCTCATCTGCCGGGGCGGTGTATGGCTTGGCGAACAATAAGGCCGCGATAAACGCGACAAGGACGGTCTCTCGGAAACGACGGGATCCTGTTCTGACGTCCATGTTCAACCAGACTCCTCGCGGACTCAACAACCGCCGAACTGTCGCACCCTCGCAGCTGCACCTGCCTGCACAGTGGGGGGATTCTCAAGATAATGACTCAACAGGTCATACATACTGACCCCTTCCAGCACGCCTGAGAGTTCCACTTCTATATCATCCTCAAGCGTCTTGCACGTTGCCGCGTCCGCAGCCACCGATGCAGGCACCATGGCGGAGGGCATCAAGGCCATCACCAGTGCGAGCGACAGCACAACAGAGACAACGCAGAAAATGACTCCGGCTCTATTCACTTGAATGTTCGTCCGATGATGGACAGAGCAAAAAAATAGAACGCAGCGGCGAACGCGCAAAGGTGAACGATCAGAAGAATATCCATGGCTAATTGAGAAAATGCTGGACAAGTTCCCGGGTCGAGAGACACTTTCCGGATTCGGGGTGCTGGACGCTGTGCGCGTAAAACGGTGCACCATTCTGGCTAAACCGCAGGCTTGCAGGCGCAGCACTCGCAAGATGGAAAAAGGCTGCGGCGCCGCCAATAACAATCAGCAGTACCAACACCGCAAACTGACGCTCGGCAGTCATTCCAGGGTCTCCCTGCGCCACGCGGGGCTTTGTGTCTTTATGCTCTGCATGCTCTGCGCTCCTGGTTGAGTCATGAACATAAAGATCTAATCCTTGCGAACCAGAACCTGCCATCCCCGGTCCTGGCGCAGCGTCTCAAGATGCGTTGCTCCAATCTCCGGACACATGGGCGGAATCGCCTCCATTGAGGTCGGGTTATCAATGAGCACGGCAACCACATCGCCGGCGCCTGCTGAGCCGACGGCTTTTCGTGTCATTAGCTGTGGTCTTGGGCACGAATCCCCGATGCAGTCAACAGTTGCCGTGACGGTTACGGATGAACCATCACTCAGCGCGACCGATACGCTGCCGTTATCCTGTCCTGCTGCTGAGTCTTTTTTCTTTCCAAATAACCCCATCGTCAATCCTCGATCTTTGACCAGACCAAATTAAAGAGGCAACCCGTTTATTTCGGCAGTCCCAACGCGTCGTGGCTGCGCTTGTGTTCCGAGCTCCATACTGTTTGCCATCTTCCGAATACCTGGCGACCTCAGCTTGTCGCAGCCGATGTCGCTTCTCGACGTTTGATTGCCCGATACAGCCCATACAGCACCGCGGCCTGAATCATGCCGAAGAAAATCGCCGGGATCCCGGTCTTCTCCTGCAAAGTCTCTGCGTTGGAGAAGCCAAACTGCAATCGCTCTACCGACAACTCACCGGTCATTGCCGAGGGCGCCGGGGGCCAATAGATATAAGACCAAATCAGGGAGAACAGGAACATGCCCACGAAGGTGAAGATCAACGCCCATATGGCGCCGAAATTTCCCTCCCCCGCCTTGACCCATGTCGACACCGTGCAGGCTCCTGCCAGCACCATACCGGTCCCAAAAAGAAACAACCCGAGAATCTGATTGACCCCGACATCAAAGCGCATCGGATTGCCTGCACCAATGGAAATGAATGCGGTAAACCCTATCGTCAAGATCATCATCGCGACCAGCAGCGCTTTGGTATTGCGGAATGTCTTGAAAAGCATGGCATCGCGAAGCGCAGCCGTGTTGCAGAACCGGGAGCGCTGTACCAGTAGACCCACCACCGAGCCGAACACAAAAGCAACAAGACACTCAGCAAGTGCAGACATCAACCGCCCTCCAGCACACGTTTATAGATGAGTGAGCCAAACCAGGCGCCAGCCAGAATTCCACTGATAGCCAGGTATCCCCCCAGATTAAGCTCCGGCGTCAAACCAAAGAAGGTACTGACATTGCAGACAAATGCGAGGCGGATACCGATGCCCATCAGTAGTCCGCCGACCGTGATCATGACCCACTCAGAAAGCCGCTTGGGAAAGCGCCAGAAGAATTCTTTGCTGGCAACAGCACCGACGATCGCGCCAAACAACATTCCAAGGGAGATGTAAATCTTCCAGTAGCCCGCGTCCGGCCTGAAGACCTCATGCCAGAAAGGAATGCGGTCGATGGTATCGCCCAAAAAGAACTGGGCGATTAGGCCCGTCATCATTGTTTCGCCGCCGCCCACTGTCCAGGCGCCGACGATCAGAAAAAGAAAAATATCCAGCACCGCAATCGCGGATAAAGCGATCACGGGGTCAAGCGTCTTTCTGAATAGTTCCATTAACGTTGAAGTTTTATCTCAGATTTACAAACTGGCGCACCCTTAGATCATGGCTATAATCAGCGCAGGCAGGTGGTATTTATTGCTTACAACGTCCGGGAGATCTGTTGTGTCCATCTTTATTGAATCAGACAGCGCACTGGCACATATGTTTAATGCCTGTACGACCGAACAGATTAACGAATTCATTCCCGAAAAACGCAGCCTGCGTATCCATGGCCAGTCCACAACCCTGCGCCTTGAACGCGCGTTCTGGAACGTACTCGACGAGATCGCCCACGACCATAAAATGAGCGTTAACGGCATAATTCAAGAAATCGCAGATCAATGCCTCGTTGCCAACGACAAGAATCTGGCTTCTTGCCTGAGAGTGATCTGCCTTAAATATCTGAACATCTACTCAAAGACTCCCGCCTGAATGACAAGAAGCGGCGTCATTGCACTGCTGACGCTGACCCTGCTTTTGATTGAAACAGCGTTCGCAATTCAGGGTGCTGATCCAGACAGGGTTTGAAGGCCTCAAACGCCTCCACCTGTATGTGCCCATTCTCATAAAGGTTTCGGCCATCCAACTGTACCGTCGGACACTCAATCATCCAGCAGATCTCACCGGGCGGATACTCTCCACAGGTGTGAAAGTGAAGGTATTGAGGGCTCGTGAACAGGGTTTCGCCCCAAAGACACAGATCCTCTTCAGGCGCGGGGCTGGCATCCGTTCCCGGATGCAGGCCCTGGTGCCATGAGTCAACAATCATCGGCTCGATCCCGAAAAGACCCGCTACTTTGTCGTAGTGAGAGCGTACCGCTTGGGCATCTTCCTCAGGTCCATCAAAGCGCTCAATCCGCCCCCTGGTCACATGCGCCACGACCTGGGAGGCAATCGGCAGGTTCGGCGGGTCATAAACCTTTGAACCGGTCGAGGTAAGCCCCTGTCTCAATACGACCTGGCCGGAAAAGGTTTTGGCAGAAACGGGCGTGCTGACCGCTGCGGGAAACCTGACAACCGTGACGTCCTTGCTCGCATCGTCTAATGTCTGTTCGTCTTTGCTTGCGCCTGTCTTGGAAACTTTCGGGTTTGGTTTGCCGATCAATTTTGTGCCATGAGGGCAGGTTATCGTGATGGTTGTTGCGTTATTGATTAGATCATCGACCACCTTTTTCAATGTGATCATGGCATTTTGAGGCACCGTGCCAAAAGTGCTGGCCAACTGCGAGAATCGGCGCGTGTAGACCATCAGTTTGCGAGGCCCATCGTGATCCTCATCAAAACGACCCTGGTCTCCAAGACGGGCAAGAAAGATGATCCAGTCGAATCTTTTCTCCCGAAGTTTTTCTTCCAACGGAGCAGACGGCGTGTTGGCGGGAAGCCCGACCTCCACTGAGTCAACCTCAGCACTCAGTATTTCCCGGCAATACTCGATCACTCGGTCTTTAAGTTCCGCGTCATACCAGCCCAGCGATGCATCTTCATAAGCGACCAGCACGCTTGCTCCTGGCGGGATGGTGACCGCGCCCTCCAGCATGTTGGCCAGACCCTGGCCGTGCGGGTTATCGGAATTAGTCAAAACGTGCTCCCAACGCGTCAGGCTGAATCACTGGAACTGTAGTACCCCACGATATCTCCTTCAGTAGTCACGCCCAAGCCGTTAAGACATCGGTTGACGTAGTTGAAGTAGCCGATAATCTGATTGGCCTCGAGTATTTCTCCGTCATCAACCCCTGCCTCGGTCAGCGCGATCACATCATCTCGCACCATTTCTCCCGGCGTCAGCGTCAGCTTCTGTGCATAACGTAATAGCGCCAGCGTCTTGCCATCGAAACCATCCTCTGGCTTTCTATTCTTAAGAGCGCTCTCTGCGGCATCAGCCTTCACATCATCACCCATAAGATGCTTGGCATTTGCCCAGTGGTTTGCATAGGAATAATCACAGTCGTTCAGCAAAGAGACGTAAGAGCCTATTACTTCCTGAAGCCACATGGGAAGTGTGTTGGCATCATCATGCAGGGCAGCACGATAAAGGATCACATGCCCTTTCATGGTGTTGGGTCGCAAGGAATGAACACGCATTACGTTGTCGACCGTCCCGTGCGGCGTGCGGGCAAGCTTCAGTACCTCTAACAACTCAGGATCTGCATCCTGATCCTCAATCATCCTGATCCACGCTGTCATAGTATTCAGTCCCTGTTTCGTTTATGCTGATCTGATCCGGCCACTTCCAAAATCGAGCTATCTTGAACCCGCTTCATCGGGAGCGCCTTCATCAGTGTCTGAGCCCATCACATTATATGCCGTGCCCGAGAGCACTTACTGTGCTCGAGTGAGGCTGGTGCTTGAACTAAAGTCCATTGAATATATCGAGCAGCGGCCGGCTGGCGGGAGCTACAAAAGCGAGGACTATCGCCGCCTTGTGCCCGCAGGCTCCGTGCCGGCCATAAGCATCAACGGCAGAATTCTTCACGACTCTGACGCCATCGTAGAACTGCTTGAAGATCTCTTTGCAGAGCCCACACTGCGCCCGGCTGACCCCCTTGATCGGGCCATTCTGAAATCCATTACCCGATTCCACGATACCCGCCTTGAGCCTGCTCTTCGCACGCTTTTTCCGCTGGTAGGCAATTCTGAGCACATCGAGGATGCCAAAGCGTCGATTGAGATTATGAATGAACATCTCGATCGTCTGGATGTTCTTGTGAACCCCAGGCCATATCTAGGGGGAGAAACGCTCTCGCTCGCCGACTGTGCCTATGCCACCACCCTGTTCATGATGGAGGACATTGCAAACAGCATGGGTCTTTCGCCTCGAGTTTCACAGAAAATCAGCGGCTGGCGTAACACCCTCTACGCAACCGACGTGGTTCGCCAAATTATTGATCAAAATCGGGCCGCCATAGCCGCCTGGATCGCGACAAAACTCAACTGAATCTCGTCGCAGGATAAATCGCTCACCTACTGACCCAGAAAAGGCTCGCCCGAGGGCTCCAACATTCGTTTGCGGATCTTCTCCGGAAAGACCATCCCTGGCTGACGGTCATAACTGAACAACAAGGTTTGACGGGATCGCCGACTCTTGCCGATCGGTGCCACGCGATGCAACGACCGCCTGCCCATGAAAAGGATGAACGTCCCAGCGGGTGCATCGGCTACATCAGGAGTTTCCTCTCCCGAAAAAATCGCACCTACCCGGTCATAATTTTCATCTGCCTCGTTACGGATCAACGGGGCATATTCAAAATCGCCACCCTCTTCCGCAGATTGAAGGACCAATGACACCGCTCCGTCGTTGGTATCGTAATGCCACCCAAACTCATCGCCGGGTTCCATGATGTTGAGCCTCACCGATATATTGGGACAGGCCGAATTGAATAGCTGTTCATAACCAAGAAGCTGCCGAACAAATTCGGTCAACTCCGGGAACTGAAAAAGGCGCACGCAGAGTCCCTTGGAGTCCAATTGGTCCCTGGTCAAGACACCACAACGCCGATCGAAAACACGGCTTCTGGGGTGGGTTCTCGAGAATCCTGTGTTCTTCAGCCAACCATAGGGGGTCGCAGGAAAATCTACACGACGCATCTCGCTCTCAAGTTGCGTCACTTCATCTGATATCTCTTGCAAAAAGACAGGTCTCAGAAACCCTTTCAGAGCGCAGATGGCCCGCTCTCGCATCATGGCCTGGCAACTCTCGATCAGAGTTCTGCCAGCGCAAGACTCCAAGTTGTCAATCGGATAGCGTTCGAGGTCGATGAAATCGGCAAGTGCGTCCATTGGTGCGATGGCCTAGGTACGTGATGAATTAAACATTAACTCGGCAAGGTTATTGATTCGTCTTAACTTAACCGAATGAGAGACGTTCTGCCACTGAGACTTGGTTTATCTGGATATAATCGCCAGTCTCGCAACTGCGTGCATTTTGATGCTCGTCTCACTCCGATGCAATACGTGACCTGAATGAAGAACCGCTTTAGATTTTTATTTCTGTTTGCTGCAGTGATGTCTGTTGGCGGTTGTGCTGGGTCCGGCGACAGTGGCACGTGGGGCTGGTACGTTATCTCGCCCAGCACAGCGCAGGGCATGACTAATATTCAATTCCTGCTTGGCGGGTTGAAGGATACGATCGTGCTCTCCATTGTTTCGATCGCGCTCGCGATGGTGCTGGGTTTTCTCATCGCACTGCCGGGTATCGCGACTAACCGAACGGCGCAAGCGATCAATGTCGCCTACGTGGAATTGGTTCGAGCGGTCCCTCTGCTGGTCCTAATACTCTGGGTGTATTACGGCCTTCCCCAGGTGTCCGGTATGAGTATCAGTATTTTCCTGGCGAGCGTACTGGCACTTGGGATATCCGACTCCGCCTTTCAGGCCGAGATTTTCCGGGCGGGAATCCAATCGATTCAAAGAGGTCAGATTGAGGCGGCCGACGCGCTGGGGCTGAAATACAGCCAGAAAATGCGCCTCATTATTCTTCCTCAGGCGATCAAGGTGATCTTGCCTCCTCTGGGCAACCAGTTCGTCTATATGCTGAAAATGTCATCACTGGCATCAGTAATCGGCATGCAGGAACTCACCCGCAGGGCAAACGAACTTGTCGTAACCGAATACCGCCCGCTGGAGATCTACACCTTCCTGATTCTGGAATACCTGGTATTGATTCTGATCGTGTCGGCCGGCGTGCGATGGCTGGAACGGAAGATGCACACCGAAGAGCGTTGATCCGCAACGCTAAACAATAAACACGATCAAGCTGCTATTCCTTCACAAACGCCCTGAACTCCTCAATCAGCGCGTTGGCGGCGGCTGTGACAAACTGCCTGCCGTGCTCGTGTTCAGCGAGTTCTGAAAAAGACCCTACCCTGCCGTCTGAAAAATTCTCCCTGTGCTCACTCGCAGGTCCATGGTAGTCACCCGCTGTTTCGCGAATTTCATCTTTCGACAATGCGCGCGGCGGATCCGCGTTCTCGCGCTTAACCGTGCGCACAGCATGTTGGGTGATCGCAACTTCGGACGGTGTGCCGTGCAGACCTTCCCACTCCCCGTAGAGTTGTTGACGCAAGGCATTTACCTTAGGGAAATCCCACCAGTTACGGATCTTGATCCTCGGGGAGGCATCGTCGTGTCTGAGGTAAAGATCATGGACTGCGCTTCTCAACGGCGCAAGATTGGCGCCATGGCCATTGAGTACGTAGATCCGGTCAAACCCACTGCGCATGAGAGAGTTTGTAATTTCCGTGAAAATCCTTGAAAAAGTCTGCGCAGAAAGAGAGATCGTCCCAGCGAATCCAAGATTAAACTGCGCTGGGGCATAGTTCAGCACCGGCGCAACCAGAACAGATTCTTGCTCTGCTGCCCGCAGTGCAATAGTTTCAACGCAGATGGCATCTGTCCCAATCAGCCCAACTGGGCCGTGCTGCTCCAGCGAACCGGTGGGCAAGATGATGGCGGTGCAGGTCTTTAGGTAATCTTCGACCTCCTGGCTGGTTGCCGTTTGAAGATTCAAGTTCTAGACCTATTCATGTATGGATCAAGCCATTATTGTAGAAACAAAAAAGGCCCGTGAAAACGGGCCTTTTCCGTCAGTTTTAAGGACTACAGCTGTTTACAGGCCCCACTTTTTCTTGAGGCCGTCAAAGAAGCCGCGAGCCTGCTGCAGTGAAATCCAGTGATTCACGTAGTTGATCCAAACCTGATCACCCTGCGGCAGCAAGACAGCAAGCGGTGTCCGGGCCTTTGCCTGATCCACCGGCACAATCATCATCTGATCGGGATACTTCTCGACCAGTTTGTGTGCTTCAATGTTTGAAGTAATGCTGGCATCAGAGCGTCCCGCCAACACGTCCTGCCAATCACGGGCCGGTGATTCGACGACGACGTGAGTTGCGTTGGGGAAGAAGGTCTTGATGTACTGCTCCTGCGTGGTGCCAAGGTTTGCCGCGACCTTAACTCCCGCCTGGTTGATGTCATCCCAGGATTTGAAGCGGTCTGCATTTTTTTTGTGGATCATCGGCAATTGACCGACTTCCACATAAGAGATTGAATATCCAGCGACCTTGGCGCGCTTGGGGTTTACCGAAGCCGAACCGGTCATGTGGTACTTGTCGGCGGTAACGCCGGCCACCAGGGTTTTCCAGTCCGTGGGGACATATTCAATCTCAACGCCGAGATCTTCGGCCAGTTTGGTGCTGACATCGATATCAAAACCGGTGTACTTGTTGGTCGCGGCATCGCGCATCGTCATTGGGTTCCAGTCACCGGTGGTACCCACCTTCAATACACCCTCTTTGAGAATTGTATGAAGCACAGAGTCCGCCGCCTGCGTGCTGGTAGCCAAAAACGGTGCGGCAAGAACAAAAATGCTTCGTGCAATTAATTTCTTAAACTGATTCATCGGGTTACTTCCTCCGTTATTTCCTCTCAGGTTAAAACTACAAAACTTCCTTATTGCTTTCGTGGAATCTCTTCTACTCCCCCTCAAATGTCTCACAGGTCTGCTTTACCATCAACTCCCGCTCTTGAGGGTCCTTATTCCCGCTGTTGGCCACCGTGTTGGCGACCGCTTGCCCAAACCCCTTTCTTTGCTGGTCATTGAGTTGAATCCTGAACACAGTGTCTTGAGTGTAGGTTGGCACGATTTCGCCTTCCTCTCTTGCCTGAGGCGCCGGCTCCTCGCCCGAACGCAGCTCTGTCACACGTTTTCGCAAAAGACGTCGCAGGCGAGCGACGCCGGCATCAGAACTGGCAAGATTTTCGCGATCATGGATGGCAATTGGACCTTGGGATACCTGTGCCTCATAGTCTCCCGGATGCCTCTGCGCTTCCTCGTGCGATCGCTCGGTCGCGGTCTGGCCGATAAAGTCAATTCCTTCCTTGCCAATCTGCGAACGATCACCCTGATTCTCGGGATCCAACTCGGCGCTTAAGTAGCGCCAGCCAATGGTGCGTGTTGAGGTATTGTCGAGCGGCACAACCCAGCGCAACAGTGAACTTCGCTGGAAAAACTTCTCGTTTTGCGCTTCTTCCCAGATTGCGCCAGTCTGATTGGCATTAGGCAGGATCGACTCCACCGTTCGGTTCCAGACAAATTCGCCAACCTGCCGGGTTTGAATATTGATCATTCCCAAAGGACTGTCCTGGTACTCAATGATCTGATCTACTCCAGAAGCGGCTCCAAATTGGATTCCGCTGACATTGGAATGCAGATGAACCACGTGCACGGGGTCCTGGGTGTTCTCATAGATTTGCAGCCAGTTGCATGGTGTCGATAGGGAAAAAGGAATCTTCTCGACTCCCATGTCGGCCTGCGTATCAAATATTGGAAAAGGCGGTCTGAGTTCTGGAGGGCCAAGATAAGCAAACACCAATCCATCTCTCTCGATCACCGGATAGGCGCCGTGAACCACCTTCTTGCAGATTGGTCCGTCTTCGCGCTCCGAACCCGCACGAATCAGGGTGCCATCCACCGCGTAATGCCATCCGTGGTAACAACAGATGATCCCGTGATCTGCAACAATACCAAATTCAAGAGAGGCGCCCCGATGAGAGCAGTGCTTATGCAGCAGCCCAAAGTCCCCGCTTCTGTCCCTAAAGAGGACCAGATCCTCCCCCAAGACTTTAACCAACAACGGCAGGTCGGTGACCTCCTCGGTCATCGCTATCGGATGCCAGTAGCGCCGCAAGTATTCACCACAGGGTGTGCCCCGGGTGATATGCGTTAACTCCGGATCTTCAGTCCAGTCCTGCTTGCGGTGGTAACCGGAAAAACCCTCTGGTTTTTCTGTTGTCATTTTCTGATCAATTTGCGGTAAAGGCAGGACGATACCACTTTCAGTGTGCGCCGAGTATTTCTTTGAGAAACCACGCTCGGTGGTTGGCGTTATTCTCGCAAGGCATCCAACTCAAGATGACAGGCCACAGTATGTCCTTGGGCCATTTGCCGAAGCGGCACATCTCGGCGGTTGCAAACATCATTAACCGCCGCAGCACATCGGTTAAAAAACGGGCACCCGACTTTGCTGCTATCCACTGCCTGACCGAGATGATCCAGGTGCGCTTTCGAGGCCACTACCCCATCAAGCCAATCGGTTCGCAGTTCAGGCACAGAACTCAACAGCAAACGCGTGTAGGGATGAAACGGGGGCGCCAGAACCGAGGCAAGCGGCCCCTGCTCGACGACCCGGCCTGCATACAAAACAACAACGTGGTCAGCAAAAGAGGCGACTGTGGACAGGTCATGACTGATGAAGAGATAAGCGACCCCGAGATTTGCCTGAAGCTTCTTTAAAAGGTCGATGATTGCCTTGCCAACGACCGTATCCAGCGCCGAGGTTACCTCATCGCATAGAATGACTTCGGGCTCAGCCGCGAGTGCGCGAGCCAGGTTGATCCGCTGTTTCTCGCCGCCCGACAACTCTCCCGGCAGTCGGGTTTTGTAGGACGTGGGCAGTTCAACCAGTTCAAGCAACTCATCAATGCGCGATTCCCGAGCACTCGCAGACAAACCAATAAAAAGATCCAACGGCCGACCGAGAATCTCCCGAACGCGATGACGCGGGTTGATCGCAACGTCAGGCATCTGAAAGACAATCTGAATACTCTTAAGCACACTACGGGTTCTGCGTCTTGCTACATTGGGAAGCGCTTGCCCATGGTGGTAAATCTCACCTGAGCGTTGGGGAAGCAAACCGGCAATAACCCTCGCCAGGGTGCTCTTGCCACAGCCTGACTCCCCAATGACGCCCACGACCTTTCCCCTGGGCACCGCCACGCTAACATCCTGCAGCACAATTTTCGTCTCGGTTCGACCGTAACCCGCCGTAATCGAGTCCACGCTGACAATCGTCTCATCGTCAGTCTGGTCTGACCCTTCACCCTCAACGGATATCGATTTCGGCGGCGGCCTGACAGCCGCCATCAACGTCTGGGTATAGGCATTCTCTGGACGGGAGATGATTTGTTCAGTAGCACCCGCTTCCATGACTTTGCCGTTTTGCATCACGACGATGCGGTCTGCAATCTGCGCTACCACAGCGAGATCGTGGGTAACATAAATAGCAGCGGTGTTCTGACCCCTGATCAGATCTTTAAAAGCGCTAAGGACCGAAATCTGAGTCGTCACATCGAGCGCTGTCGTGGGTTCATCGAGAATGAGCAGTGCGGGACTCGATGACATTGCCATCGCCGCCATCAGCCTCTGTAGCTGACCCCCACTTACCTGATGGGGATATCGGCTGCTGAGCCGCTCAGGGTCGGGAAGATCCAAACGCTGATAGAGTTTTACTGCCTCACGCAGCGCATCATCGCGAGGCATAAGTTGGTGAATCGCTGTGCTTTCAATAACCTGATCGCCGATACGGATCGCTGGATTGAAAGCAGCCGCTGCGCTTTGCGCCACGTAGGCCGCCTCTCGCCCGCGCAACTGACGGCGCTCCTCCTGATCCAGTTTTAGAAGATCACGGCCATTCAGGGTGATGCTGCCGCCTACGATACGGCACCCAGGCTTGCTGTACGCCATGGCCGACAATGCCGTAGTGGTCTTTCCGGAACCGGATTCGCCGATCAGCGCCACCACCTCCCCTGGATACACGCTGACACTGACCCCTTCAACAATAGGTTGAAAGCTGCCGCCTGACGAACGGGCCTCTACCCAAAGATCTTGAATATCAATGACTGCGCTCATGCTGCGCTCAGGCTAGTTCATCAGTTCCTGCGAGACA
>Ga0208127_1000691_pt1 | contig 17231 bp, 13 predicted proteins | sample ETNtaG_6_FD_185751 | JGI IMG/M metagenome (GOLD analysis project Ga0208127, IMG submission 185751) | Marine microbial and viral communities from oxygen minimum zone, Eastern Pacific Ocean - ETNP201306SV45 (SPAdes) (version 2) | ecosystem: Environmental > Aquatic > Marine > Oceanic ...
CTACTTTAGCAATTGGAAAACCGGTTGCTTTCGAAGCTAAAGCTGATGATCTAGACACTCTTGGATTCATTTCGATTATTAGCATTTCTCCGTCTTCAGGATTTATGGTGAACTGGACATTGGAACCTCCAGTTTCTACTCCAATTTCTCTAAGAATATCGATCGAGGCATTCCTCATAATTTGATATTCCTTATCGGTTAGAGTTTGAGAAGGAGCAACTGTTATTGAGTCTCCCGTATGCACCCCCATTGGATCAAGATTTTCAATACTGCAGACAATAATGCAATTATCATTCCTATCTCGTACCACTTCCATCTCATACTCTTTCCAACCACCAAGGAATTTATCTATGAAAATCTCCGAAGTTGGTGAAAGCTCAAGTCCCCTTTTGCATATTTGATCAAATTCTTCTACGTTATAAGCAATGCCACCTCCAGATCCACCCATGGTAAAGTTAGGTCTTAAGACGCATGGAAAACCTATCCTTTCTAGAAGTTCGTGAGCTTCTTCAGGATTATGCGCTAAACCAGATTCTGGAACCTTTAATCCTATTTTTTCCATCGATGCAGCAAATAATTCTCTATCCTCAGCCTTATCGATAGCTTCCTTAGTAGCCCCAATCATCTCTACGTTATGTTTCTTCAAGATTCCACGACTATCCAGATCAAGCGCAGCGTTCAAAGCGGTCTGACCTCCCATGGTAGGTAATAAGGCGTCAGGTTTTTCTTTTTCAATAATTTTTTCAATTGTTTCCCAATGGATAGGCTCGATATATGTTGCATCCGACATACTAGGATCAGTCATGATAGTTGCAGGATTAGAATTTATTAAAATAACTCTGTAACCATCCTCTTTTAAAGCCTTGCAGGCTTGTGCTCCTGAATAATCAAATTCGCAAGCTTGACCAATTACTATAGGACCTGCTCCGATTATTAAAATTGAATTTATGTCTTTTCTTCTAGGCATTTTTTTTCATGTTGTCTTCGAATCTATCAAAGAGATATTTCAAGTCATGAGGTCCAGGACTTGCTTCTGGATGGCCCTGAAAGCTAAAAAAAGGTTTAGATGTATGTTCTATACCTTGTACCGTTCCATCAAAAAGAGATTTGTGCGTGACTTGAATAGTTTCTGGCAAGGAATCTTCCTCAACTGTAAACCCATGATTTTGTGAACTAACTGCTACTACCTTTGTTTTGAGATCTTGAACAGGGTGATTTGCGCCATGGTGACCAAATTTCATCTTAGAAGTCTTGCCTCCTAAAGATAAAGCCAATAGCTGGTGGCCTAAACATATGCCAAATAATGGCATATCTCTCTCAGCAAGCTTGGTGATAGTCTCAATAGCATAGGTGCAAGGTTCTGGATCTCCAGGGCCATTAGAAAGAAACACTCCGTCAGGCTTGGTCTCCATTACTTCATCATAGGACGCCTTAGCAGGTAAAACTTTTATTTTATAGCCTCTATCGGCTAGGATTCTCAAGATATTCTTTTTTATTCCAAAATCTAAGACAACTACTTGGAAATTAGATTCAAGCTTGTTCCCACGCCATGTACCTTCTGTCCACTCGTAAGAAGATGACACACTAACCTCTTTCGCTAAATCCATACCTGCTAGTCCATCAAACTGTTTAGCGAGTTCAACAGCTGCTTTGTGGCTTATATTCTCTCCAGCAAAGATTGAAGCAGATTGAGCACCTTTGTTTCTAATTATCCTGGTTAGCTTTCTAGTATCTATGTCGGAAATTCCTTGTATATTATTTCTAATTAAATATTGAGATAAAGTTTCTTTATTTCTCCAATTACTTTCTATTTGAGAGACAGATCGAACAACAAGGCCTGAGCACCAAATTTCATTTGATTCTTCATCTTCTAAATTAGTGCCGGTATTGCCTATGTGAGGATAAGTTAAAGTAACTATCTGTTTTGCATATGATGGATCTGTGAGTATTTCTTGGTATCCGGTCATCGAGGTATTGAACACAATTTCACCGTTTACCTCTCCTTTAGCACCTATGCTCTTGCCCTCGAAAATCGTTCCGTCTGCTAAAGCTAATATTGCTTTGTCCTTATTCATGATATTTCTTTATAAATTTCTTCAAGCGCTTTCTTTGGTTCAGGTGACCCAGTTATCGGTCTTCCTATAACAAGATAGTCAGATCCATTTCTTATTGCTTCCAGAGGAGTCGAAACTCTACTCTGATCATCTAATCTAGACCCAGATGGCCTTATCCCCGGTGTAACCGTTAAAAAGTCTTTTCCAAACTCAGTTTTTACAAATTTTGTATCAGAAGCAGCGCATACAACTCCATCTAAGCCGCTATTTTTTGCTAACCGTGTAAGCCTTATTACTTGTTCACTAAGATTGCTTAAACCTATATCTGGAAGAGAGTCTTCAGAAAAACTTGTTAAGACAGTCACGCCGATCAATAGCGGAGGATTGGAGTAATCCTCTAAAGCTTTTCTAGAAGCCTCTAGCATCTTCCTCCCTCCTGCTGCATGCACATTAACCATCCAAACTCCTAGGTCTGCGGCAGATTTAACCGCTTCATGTACTGTGTTAGGAATATCGTGAAACTTTAAATCGAGGAAAATATCAAAGCCCTGTTGTTGAAATTCTTTTACAATTTTAGGTCCTGATGAGGTAAACAATTGATTTCCTACTTTCAGTCTACAAATTTTCGGGTCAAGTGTTTTAGCAAGCTCCGAAGCTTCTTTACCATCTAAATCAAGTGGAATAATTATCTTATTTTGCATGAGCTTGAGATAAAATGTAGTTGAATTTAGTCGAAAAAAAAGCGAACCAGAAATGAATCTGAAGTTCGCATTTTTGTTTTTTAAGGCCTATAGGCATTAAAACCACACTATAATAAATGATAGATATTGTGTCCATCAAAACCTTAGAAAATTGGATAAAAAGTGTTAAAAAATATTAACGAGCTTAATGGTATGAGAGAGGCTGGAAAACTAGCTTCAGAAGTTCTAGAAATGATCGGAGATTTTGTCAAACCGGGTATTTCAACTGGAGAGCTAGATAAAATATGCCACGACTATATTGTCGATGTTCAAAATGCTATACCTGCAAATGTAGGATATAGAGGTTTCGAAAAAACTCTCTGCACCAGTATCAATCAAGTTATTTGTCATGGAATTCCGGATGAGAACAGAATCTTGAAAAGTGGAGACATAATGAACATAGATGTCACTGTTATAAAAGATGGATGGCACGGCGATACCTCGAAGATGTTTCTTGTAGGAAAAGTTCAGGCTCATAATCAAAGACTTGTTCAAATAACTCAAGAATGCCTTTACAAGGGCATAGAGGCTGTGAAGCCAGGTGCTAAGTTAGGGGATATAGGGCATGCAATACAAACACATGCCGAGAAAAATCACTACTCTGTGGTTGAAGAATATTGCGGTCATGGAATTGGAAAAATCTATCACGATGAGCCACAAATTCTACACTATGGAATTGCCAATACAGGCCAAGAAATAATTGAGGGTATGTGTTTCACAATAGAGCCGATGATTAACTTAGGATCGAAATCAACCAAACTTCTCTCTGATGGTTGGACAGTTGAAACAGCAGATGGGAGGAACTCTGCGCAGTGGGAACACACCATTTATGTAAATAACGATGGTGCAGAAATCCTAACCTTAAGAACAGAAGAAAGTTATTAGGGCTAGATGTTAGAAGAGTTAATAAACCAAAAGAAGACTGATAGCGATATTTTATCTAAACAATTTGACCAATGGCTCTATAAAGACAGAGGCAGGAAAATTAGAGGAATAGAATATTTCTTAAATCAAAGGTCTGAAAATATCGATAAATTAATTCGAAAAGCACATGATATGAGCGATCTTTGCTCTATCAAAGATTTCGGTATATTTTCTGTTGGAGGATACGGCCGTGGAGAGCTTCATCCCTTCTCAGACATTGATTTATTGCTTCTTTCTGAGTCAAATCTGTCAACCGGTGAGCAGAAAAAAATAGAAAAATTTATAAGCCTTTTGTGGGACTTAGGATTAGATATTGGACATAGTGTGAGGACCTTAGAACAAGCTAAGAAGCAGGCTCGAGAAGATATTTTTACAATGACCAATATGCTTGAATTTAGAAAGCTTACTGGCTCAGAAGATTTGCATAAAATGTACTTAGACATCATAGATACAAAAAATCTATGGAGAAATAAATCATTTATTCAAGAAAAAATTAAAGAGCAAATCGAGCGCCATGAAACATTCAACAACACTTCTTACAATTTAGAACCTGACATTAAATCTTCTCCTGGTGGACTGAGAGACATTCATACCATTGACTGGCTAATCAAAAATTCTCTTAGAAGTGTTTCAGAAAAGGAAAAACTTACTGGTGCGCTTACCTTTGAAGAGAGAAAAGAACTCAACAAAGCTAAATATTGGCTTTGGGTCATAAGATATCTAACTCATATAGAAGCGAATAGAGAGGAAGATAGACTGCTCTTTGAGCATCAAATACCAGTTGCTATGAAATTATTTCCATCATCTAAGACATCTAACCAAGCGGCAGAAAAGTTGATGCATAGATACTATCGATCTTCATTGAGTGTCTCAGAAATAAACTCAACCTTCATCCAGAATATTAAAGAGACTTATGACTTAACGAAGTTTTCTAGAAAGAAAAATCTTGATTCTAATTTCTTCATTAAAAATAATCTTATTCATCTCTACGAAATGGACGGTTTTAAAAAAAATCCTAGCCTACTTTTGGAGCTTTTTATTAAATTAAGTGAAAATCCCACCGTAAAAGGTATTGGGTCGCAAACGCTCAGAGCTCTAAAAAGAGATAGGGATCTAATAGATTCAAAGTTTAGATCTAACAAAAAAAACATCCGACTTTTTCTTAAACTTCTCAAGTCAAAAAGATTGTTAGTAACACAATTAGAAAAAATGAAGGATTTAGGCATTTTGGGAAGATACTTGCCTGAGTTCGGAAGAATAACTGGACAAATGCAATATGATTTATTTCATATTTATACAGTAGATGCCCATACATTAGAGGTTCTTAGGAATATGAGGTGGATGTCTCTTGGAAAATCAGAAGAAAGATTTCCCCTTGCTTCTAAATTGATCAATAAATTACCCAAGCTTGAGATCCTTTATATTTCAGGTTTATATCATGATATAGGAAAGGGAAGAGGTACAGATCATTCCAATCTAGGTAAATCAATTGTGAATAGCTTTTGTAAAAGGCATTTATTTCCAGAAGAGGACACCCTTCTCATTGAATGGTTAGTTGAGAATCACCTTTTAATGTCTGTTACTTCGCAAAAAAAAGATCTTTCTAACAACTCAGTAGTTAAGGAATTTGCAGAAAAGGTAGGTAATTTAGAGACACTTGATTATCTTTATTGTTTAACAGTTGCAGATGTTAGTGCAACAAATCCAAGTTTATGGAATTCATGGAATGCATCTCTATTAAGAGAGCTTTACGATAAAACAAAACTATACTTTAGAGATTCTGTTCTTCTGAATGAATCTATTCATGAGCAAAAGAAAAAGGCACTGAAGTCACTAAAGAAATTTAAAAAGTCAAAAGTTGAGGATCTATGGGATAGATTTTATCCAGACTACTTTGAAGCATCAGACCATTTAGATCTAAGTCAACATGCAGAGATTATCCTATCCCATGAAAATAGAACGGTTGTCAAGATAATAGAAAAGGAACAAGAGTCATTGTCATCAATATTTATACATACAAAAGATAGAGCGAATCTATTTGCAACCATAATCGGTATATTAGATTCTGAAAATATAAATTTCGTAGATGCTAAACTTTATGGAATGAGAGATGGATTTTGTACGGATTTAATAACAATTAGTAACAAAGAAGAAAAGGTTGCTTTAGAGTCAGAAAAAGCTAGAACACTCATAGACAAATTAAATGAAGCACTCAATCAAAAATTACTTAAACCAAAGATTGTAAAAAGAAGATCACCCAGACACTTAAAACATTTTCAGATACCTACAGAAATTAACTTCCATCATGACATGGCGAATAGATGGACCGATTTGGAGATTAGCACTGCTGATAGGCCAGGTTTGTTAGCTTCAATATGCCAAGTTTTCCTAAAGCATGGTGCTCTAATCAAAAAAGCTAGAATTGCAACCTACGGAGAGAAAGCAGAAGACAGATTTAGTATTACTTCAAAAGAAGATACACCTTTCATCAAGCAAAATGAATTAAATAACCTCTTAAGCGATCTAAAAAATTCATTAAGCGGAGAGCTGACATGAATAATCAACTAAATTACTTAACAGAGTATCCATTCCAATATTTATCTAATTTATTAAAGGAGATAAAAAAAGAACCTGAAGAGATTATGGGCCTGCATATAGGAGAGCCTAAAGGCAAAGCTCCTGAAGAGGCTCTTGAGGTCATTTTCAATAATTCCGATACCTTTTCTAAGTATCCAACATCAGTAGGAGATTTTTCTTTAAGAGAGGCTTATTGCGGCTGGCTATCTGATAGATTTTCAGTGAACTATATCAATCCTGATCTTAATGTATTACCCCTCTCTGGAACAAGAGAAGGTATTTTCTCATTTATTCAGTGTGTCATTGATACTTCTAAAGAAAAGCCTAAAGTAATCTTACCTAATCCGTTTTACAAAATATATGAAGGTGCAGCAATAATGGCAGGTGCTGAACCCTACTATGTAAACTCTGAGGAATCAAACGGGTTTAAACCTGACTTTGAGAGTATTCCAGAAAGTGTTTGGAAAGATTGCCAACTACTCATACTGTGTTCACCTTCAAATCCAACTGGCTACTGCCTCGATAAAAAAGAATATAGAGAACTTTTAAGGAAAGCAGAAAAATATAATTTTCTACTTTGCTCGGATGAATGCTACATAGATATTTATGAAACTAACGCACATCCCCCTGCTGGACTTTTAGAGTGTGATGATCTTTCTGAACCCAATTCAAAGAGTGTAGTTTTTCATAGTCTGTCAAAGCGATCTAACCTTGCCGGCTTAAGATCTGGTTTTATTTGCGCTGGCAAAGAAGTTATTGAGAAACTGTCGCTTTATAGGACATATCACGGCGTCACTCTATCTTTTCCCACGCAAAAGGCTAGCACCTGGGCCTGGTCTGATAAAGACCATGTTCAAGCAAATAGACTGGAATATGATAAAAAATATAAAGCAGCAATTTCCTGTCTAGATTCTATTGAAGACTTAGAGAGGCCCCAAGGGGGTTTCTATTTTTGGCTTAAACTTCCATGTGATGATGAAATATTCGCTAAAACCCTTTATCAGGAAGAATCTGTATTGAGCCTTCCAGGTTCATACTTAGCTACAGAAAATAATGGCTCTAATCCTGGAAAAGGCTATTTAAGATTAGCAGTCGTACATGACATTGATACTATTACTAAGGCTTTTAATGCTGTTAATAAGACCCTAAAAAGGTTTTAAGCTGCCTTTTATCTATCTCTCAAGATAATCAGAACTTATAATAAGCACATGAATATATTTCCTTTAATTGGTTTAGGCGTATCTACACAAAACTCTTCTGGTAATAGTCTTGATGTTCGTTATCACTTAATATTGAACAAAAATGAAGAATTTTTGAATACTTTAGATATCGAACATCCTGGTTATGATGCTATTGATGGTTTACTTAATGAAACTCAAAATTCTGAGGAATTGAAAGAAATTTTAAAACCAACACTTCCCCTTGGAGAAAGGCAAAAGCTCGTTATTCATAAGATTGAGGATGACGGTGCTGTGTCCAATATTTGTGATGCGTATCTAAAACTCTATCTTTTATCCTTAACAGTTTCTGAGCCAAATTCGTTAAATCTTGATGGGATTTTTAACGCTCTCCCCAATGTTGCATGGACCAATCATGGTCCCGTTGACCCCAAAGAAATTGATAAATTCAGGTCAGAGCATGGTGAAGTAGCGGTTAAATCAGTAGATAAATTTCCCTGTATGACAGATTACATAATACCTAGTGGGGTCAGGATTGCTGATTCAAGTAGGGTTAGGCTAGGTGCACACCTTTCTGAAGGGACAACAATAATGCATGAAGGTTTTGTGAATTTTAATGCCGGTACTCTGGGCGCAGCAATGATAGAGGGAAGAATATCTGCTGGAGTCGTGATAGGGAAAAATTCCGACTTAGGAGGAGGATGTTCCACTATGGGTACTTTATCTGGAGGTAATGAGGTAAAGATATCTGTTGGAGAAGATTGTTTATTAGGCGCGAACTCAGGATTAGGAATTCCCCTTGGAGATAGGTGTATTGTTGAAGCAGGACTTTATTTAACAGCAGGTTCTAGAGTTGAAATAATTGATTCCAATGGAGAATCTGTTGAGACTGTAAAAGCTTCTAGTTTGTCTGGAAAAGATGATCTCTTGTTTATAAGAAATTCCCTGCAAGGAACAATTCAATGTAAACCGAATAAAAAAAGTGTTGTTCTAAATGAGAGCCTCCACAAAAATGACTAGCAAATATAAATGAATAATACTTTCGAGCTAGCAAAATTACTGATTTCAAAGAAATCCGTTACACCAGATGATGCAGGATGTCAGGAACTGATTGCTTCAAGACTAGAAAAGATTGGCTTCCACATTGAACATCTTAATTTTGGAGAGGTAGATAATTTATGGGCCACCTATGGTGATTCAGGGCCTCTCTTTGTTTTTCTTGGTCATACTGATGTTGTGCCTACTGGTCCAATTGATGAATGGGATAGTGACCCTTTCACTGCGACAGAAAAAGGTCCCTTGATGGTTGGAAGAGGAGCAGCAGACATGAAAAGCAGTGTGGCAGCTTTCGTTACCTCTATAGAAGATTTCTTGAAGGACAGTCCCTCACTAATAGGAAGAATTGGAGTTTTGCTTACCAGCGATGAAGAAGGCCCAGCAATTGATGGAGTAAGTAAAGTGGTTGATTATTTAGAAGAAAAAGGGGAAAAAATTACTTGGTGTCTAGTTGGGGAACCAACTTCCGATAGTCGTCTTGGAGATGTTATCAAAATTGGAAGAAGAGGTTCTGTCTCAGCAAAGATCAATGTTATTGGAACTCAGGGACATGTTGCCTATCCTGATAAGGCAAATAATCCTATTCATGGTTTTTCAGACCCGTTGGCTGAGCTTTCAAAACTTAAATGGAAAGATCAAACTGGAGAATTTCAGGATAGTGTTTTACAAATTTCAAATATAAATTCTGGTACAGGAGTAACAAATGTTATTCCTGGCAATCTCGTTCTGGATTTAAATGTGCGGCATTCCCCTTCGACATCTGTTGAACAAATAAAAGATGATGTCGAATCAATTCTCAAAAAGCATCCAATAGATTATGAAATAGACTGGGTGATAGGAGGAAAGCCATTTCTAACAACAGAACAAGATTTAATTGACGCTGTAAAAGATTCTATTAATGAAGTGACCGGTATAGAACCAACATGTACAACTGATGGAGGTACCTCTGATGGCAGATTTATAGCCCCTACGGGATCTCAGGTTGTAGAGTTTGGTCCAGGAAATGCCTCAATCCATAAAGTCAATGAAAGTGTGAAGATAGAAGATTTAGAAGGGTTAAGTGCAATATACAAAACAATATTGGCTAAACTTACTTCAGAGACTAATTCAAAGTCTAGTTAACTGCCTTTTCCTCTGGGGAATCTTCTAGATCAGTACTAGCCTTAACAAATTTATTTGCAATGATCAAAACTATTCCTACCGCAACTAAAGCTAGAATAATTTGATTAAATAAAACTGGCATACTAGAAATTCCCGATTCAAAAGACTTGCTGGCTAACAACCCTGCCAATCCTGCAGCTAATGAAGAAGATAAAAACCAAATCCCCATCATTTGACCTTTATATCGTTTGGGAGAATATTTTGCAGTTGCAGATAGTCCAACAGGACTTAAACAAAGTTCTCCTAATGTATGAAAAAGATAGGTTAACAACAACCACTTAACCCCTGCTTTTTCATTCTCTAAAGCAACTTCTACTCCAAAAATCATAACAAAAAAACCTATAGCCATTAAAAAGCATCCCAATGCAAACTTCTGAGGTGTTTCTAAGTCCAGATTTCGTTTTCCTAAATTTATCCAAAAAGCAGCAAAGAATGGTGCAAAGATAACCACCATTAGTGGATTAGCAACTTGCAAAAATGTTGCGGGCATTTCCCATCCAAATATGAAAAGATCAGTATAGTCCTTTGCAAAGAGGTTTAAAGAAGATCCACCCTGATCAAAACCTGCCCAAAAAAGAACTGAACCTATAAATAGTAATAACAACATAGAGATATTGCCTCTTTCAGCACTGTTTAAATCAGCAAAAAAATACAAATAAACGAAGTAAAAAATAGCTACTGCTAAAATTAGATAAACTATCAATTGATTTAGTAATTGAGGATCAATAGTCCATAAGCCCACGAAACCTGAAATGATTATTAGAGAAAAAAGAATTGAACCTATAGAAAAAATTGAAAAATATCTTGAACTATCTTCACCCGCTTCAAGAGTGGGTAGCAATCCTGCATCTCCTAAAGAATTTTTTGTAAGAATGTATTGAATAACACCAAAAGTCATGCCCACCCCAGCAGCTCCAAATCCCCAATGCCATCCAACTTTTTCTCCCAAGTATCCACAAACTAGATAACCAAGCATGCTGCCAATATTTATAGACATATAGAAAATCGTATATCCTGAATCTATTCTAAGATCACCTGGTTTATATAATTGCCCAACTATAGTGGATATATTTGGCTTTAATAAACCTGTTCCAATTGACACAAGAACTAAACCTAAGAAAAAAGTTTTTTCATAAGGGATAGCAAGAACATAGTGACCTAAAGTGATAATTACAGCTCCATAAAGAACTGTTTTTTGTGCCCCAAAAATCTTATCGGCCACCCAGCCCCCAGGAACACATAAGAAATAGACAGAAGCTCCGTAAACTCCGTAAATTGCCATTGCAGTAACAGGATCTAAATTAAGCCCTCCCTCAACAACCTCTCTTGTCATGAAGAGTACCAACAAACCTCTCATTCCATAAAAAGACATTCTTTCCCACATCTCTGTTAAAAATAATGTAATGAGTCCTTTTGGATGTCCCAAAAAGTAGGTGTCATTAGACTGTGTTATTTCATTCATAAAAGTTCCTTACTATTCGTATAGAATAATCAAAAAAAATATCTTATCCAAATAATTATGGAAAATTCAGGCTTTTTTAGAAGAATATTTTCTCTCTTATATGACTGCTTTGCAGTTTTAGGAATAATTCTTTCGTTAACTCTTTTATTAGTATTATTGAATGGCGGAGCACCTGAAAAAGGCAGTATAGCCGACCTCGCACAGCTTCTTATAACAGTTTTGTCTGGCCCTGTATTTTTCTCTTACTTTTGGCTTGTAAACGATGGGCAAACTCTAGGGATGCAGGCTTGGAAAATTAAGTTAATATCAGAAGAAGGACTCTCTATAAGAATTTGTCTCTTAAGGTGCGCATTCTCAACATTTTCTTTTTTATTTTTTGGATTGGGATATCTTTATATTTTGATCAACAAAGAAAAAAAATCTTTAGCTGACATAGCTACTAAAACCAGAATTATTAGGATTCCTGAGTTTTAAGGTTCCAAAGAACCATCGTAATAAGTAGGACAATCAACATTGGGAAAAAAACTGAATTAAAAGGATTAAGTAAAGATACTGAAGCCATGCTTTGAAATAGACTCTGGATTGTATTTAGAGAAAAAGCAAATAAGATTCCTATTAAAATCCTTTTACCCAAACCGTTGTCCCTTACACTTCCAAAAATAAAAGAAGCTGCCAAGAGTGTTAACAAGACAGTCGTTATGGGATGAAATATTTTCTTCCAATATTCAAGTAGTAATTTATTTTTTCTTAATTGAGACTCTTCATCACTCAAAGCCTGATTAATCTCTCTTAACGACAAGTACTTCGGAGACAGTATTCTGCGCATATCACTATCCTTAGGACCTTCGTACCAATTCATAAAGTCTAAATAATTAACTGCATTGTCCTCAAAATCATTTACTTGAACATTTGATAAAATCCATTGGTCATTTAGCCTGCTTGCACTATCAGACTTAATAATTTGCTTGATAGTATTTTGATCTCCAAGTTTATAAATTGACACATCGGTAACTTTTTTCTTATTAGGAGAGGAAGCAAAGAAATTTATAGAAGACTCTGAAACAAACCAATATCCATCTTCTGTACTTATTTTATTTTGCTTAATTAACCTCGTTTCCTCATTAGATTGAGAAATTGAAGGTAAGTATAATTCCTGAAAGATAAGACCTAAGACTATTATCAAAAAAGTCGGCTTCAAAGAAGCAATAATAATCCTTATATTTGACTTACCTAAAACTCTAGAGGCAATTAGCTCTCCCTCTTCCTTTAAACTTCCAAGACCTATTAGCACACCTAATAAGCAAATATATGAGAGGTAGGTATATATAGAACCTGGTACGGAATTTAAAGAGTAGATTAGGGCATCAATGAGGACATAAGAATTATTTAGGTCAGAGATTTCTGAAATAAATGTAAATAAAAGATCTAAAAGAGCTATAGCAATAGCAACGATCAATGTACTAAACAAAACCCTCTTCGAAATGTTTCTTTCTACGAGATCTCCAAATATAGATATCAAATCTTACCTCCCAAAAACATCCTGTAATTTAAATAAAATGCAACTATCAAAAAAAATAAATGTAAAAAAATTAAATAAGTTAGGTTAATAACGTCTTCACCCCTGAAAGTTAACAATAGTCCTGCATAGATCGAAAAAATTAAAAGGCTTGGTAAGACTTTTGAATACCTTCCTTTTCTAGGCAAATTTTGACTCATTGGTAGTGCTAGAAACATGGTAATTAACACCATCAAACTAATTGAGCATGACCAAATCAAAGATCCGGAAAAGTCCTTTTGCTTAGAGAATGAATTATCCTTAGCGATTAAATCTCTATCACCAGCAAGAAGCATAGATCTAAAGCCTACAGAAATTAGTTGGTTATTCTCTCCCTCTGAGTAAGAAAATCCTGATTGAAAGATCAAGTCACTACTTTCAGGTAAGGGTGCCATAAACTTCTTGGCTACCAAAACTTTCTTATCCTTGCTATTAGATTTTCTTTCAACTAAAAATATATCACTTAAAAAATTTTCTTGTCTTCCTTGAGCAAATAAAAGATAAGAATCGTCTAATTTATGAAATTCACCCGGTGTTAATGCGTTAAAACTGTCTTCTAGTGTTTTAACTTCCAATAAATCTTTTACTTTTTGATCAAGGCTAGGGCTTAAAATAAGGGAGAAATAGATCAAAAGAATTGAAATTAAGGAAGCAGGTATTAAAAGTAACGAGTAGACTTTAACTAAAGAAAATCCATTTTGTTCCATGATGACAAATTCACTATCGGATCTCAATCTACCTAATGTTAGAACAATGGAAAGAAAGAAGCTTAGGGGTAATATTAATTCAAGAAACTCTGGTAACCGTAAAAGAACAACCGAAAATACAATTTCAGGATTTATTTCTCCTCTAGAAGCTTGCTCTAAATACTGTATTGATCTTGATGAGACAATAATGAGAACAAAGATTAAGCTTATAGTCGCAGTATATGAGAAAATAGTCTTTAAAAAATAACGATTTAAAATCATAAAACTGGTATTTACTTCTCTAAAAGGTTAATCCTACTCTTAATTGAAATAATATTCTCTATTGAAGTTAACTTTTATTTTTATTGATAAAATACCCTGAATACAATTTTTTCTAAAGGAGACAAAATGAAAAAAAGACTCACGCTAACTTTGAATCAAGAGCTTTCAAAAAATATTTTGAAATCAAAAGCTGATGTTTTAGTTGTAGGAGTAAACGAAGGCAGAACCTTAAACTCTTCAGCAAAAGAAATAGACTCGGCTACAAATGGAAGTATTAAAGAACTCATGAAGAGAGGGGAGTTTGAGGCAAAAGTTGGGCAAACTGCTTACATTGCAACTAATGAAGGCACAAAAGCAGATAGGATATTTTTAATCGGTGTAGGAAAATCTAATACTGCTCTCAATAATGAAGATATGGATAAAATTTCTTCTTCAGTGACGTCTGTTCTGACTTCAAAAAAATCTGCGGTTGGACTGGTGGCCTTGCCTGCCATGAAATATGACTCAAAAGACCACAGTGATTCCTCTTTGTTACAGAAATTAGGAACTTCTCTAGAAAGCAAATCTTATACATATGATGCGAAATTAAATAAAAAAAATAAAAGTATTAATTACCTAAAAAAAGTATCTATCTTTATTGACTCGAAAGAAGCTCTAGCCAAATTGAAAAAAGGTCTTAAGACAGGTCAAGTCGTTGGACAGGGTATGAATGTTGCAAAAGAGTTAGCAAATCTTCCAGGAAATGTTTGTACTCCTTCCTACCTAGCAACTAGCTCTCGTTCAGCCGCAAATAAATATAAAAAACTTAGTTGCAGGGTCTTTGGTGAGAAAGAGATGAAAAAGATGGGTATGGATTGCCTTCTTTCTGTGGGAAATGGAAGTGCTCAAGAATCTAAGCTGATATCAATGAATTATCAGGGAGGAAAAAAAGGTGACAAACCATATGCAATAGTTGGTAAAGGTATAACTTTTGACACTGGCGGAATTAGCTTAAAACCGCCAGCGACAATGGATGAAATGAAATTTGATATGTGTGGTGCAGCGAGCGTTATAGGCACAATGCAAGTAATTGCTGAATTGAATATACCAATCAACTTGATCGGGGTAGTGGCTAGTGCTGAGAATATGCCAGGTAGCAAAGCCACTAAACCAGGTGATGTTGTCAGAACTATGTCTGGAAAAACGGTGGAAATATTAAATACCGATGCAGAAGGTAGGCTAGTTCTAGCAGATGCGCTTACATATGTAGAAAGATTTAATCCAAGGTCTGTTGTTGATATAGCCACGTTGACAGGTGCAGTAATAATGGCATTGGGTTATTCAACCTCTGGATTAATGAGTAATAATGAAAACTTGGCAAAAGAATTGCTCGAAGCTGGTGAGAAAGCTTCAGATAGAGCTTGGCAACTACCAATATGGGATAGTTATCAGAAGGATTTAGATAGTAATTTTGCAGATATAGCAAATATAGGAGGACGTGCAGGCACCATCACAGCAGCCTGTTTCTTATCTAGATTTGCAGAAAAATATCCTTGGGCTCATCTAGATGTCGCAGGTACGGCTAGCTTAAAGGGAGCTGCCAAAGGGGGCTCTGGAAGACCTGTTCCACTTCTAAGTCAGTACCTTATAGATAAGTCTTGAAGATGGTTGAAGCTACTTTTATAGCTTCTGGTAACAACATGAAAGAAGCCTTAAACTTTGCTGCATCTTTGGTTAATAAAGTAATTATTGGGGAATTTGATTCCTTAAGCAGTAATTCTCTAGATATATTTTGCTCAAGTATAGAAGACGCCAATCTTTTAAATGATATTCTGTGGGATACGCCAAAATATTCCCTTATTTCTCATAATCTAGTAAATAATGCTTCAAGTGATCTTGTAAAGATAGGCTACCCGGGCACTAAATTTGCTCTAGGATCAAATGTACTAATAAACCTCTCGCCAGATATTCCTAAAGGACTAGATAGCTATGAATCCTACCTACAACTTGTCATCATGGATGGAGGTAATCTACGTGAGAGAGCAGCAAACACTTGGACGGAATGCAATAAGATGGGCTTAAAGACCCAATTCATAGAATCAATATGAAGAAAAACTATGAACCAAAATCTACTGAAGTAGGTATCTACAAAAGATGGGAAGATTCAGGTTTCTTCGAGGCGAAGCCTGATGACTCCAAAGAGCCCTTCTGCATAATGATCCCTCCTCCAAACGTGACTGGCACGCTTCATATGGGACATGGTTTTCAAAATACATTAATGGATGCTCTTATAAGGTTTAAGAGGATGTCCGGATACGATACTCTTTGGCAAGTCGGTGTTGATCATGCAGGAATAGCCACTCAAATGGTTGTTGAACGACAACTAGAGATTGAAGGCACATCTAGAGAAGAAATTGGAAGAGAGCAATTTGAAAAGAAAGTATGGGATTGGAAAGAAAAATCCGGTAATAAAATAACACAACAACTTAGGCGTTTAGGAGCTTCAGTTGATTGGTCAAGAGAAGCTTTCACCATGAGCGATGATTTAAGCTTGGCCGTAAAAGAAGTATTTATAAAACTCTATGATGAAGGTTTAATTTACAGAGGAGAAAGACTGGTCAATTGGGATACTGTTCTAGGAACTGCCCTCTCTGATTTGGAAGTTTCCTCTGAAGAAGAGAATGGGTTCTTGTGGTACATAGATTATTTGACTGAAAACAACAACAAAATAACAGTTGCTACTACAAGACCTGAGACATTACTTGGAGATACAGCAATTGCTGTAAATCCGGATGACAATAAATTTAAAAACCTGATAGGTAAAAAGGCAATAGTACCGATAGTTAATCGAGAAATACCTATCATTTCAGATGACTATGTTGATTCAGATTTTGGGACAGGTTGTGTAAAAATTACTCCGGCTCACGACTTTAATGATTTCGAAATGGGAAAAAGACATAAACTTCCCATCATCAATATTTTAAATTTCGATGGTACATTAAATGAGACTACACCAGATCAATATCATGGATTGAGTGTCAATGAAGCAAGAGATCTGATACTCAAAGAATTGGAGGATCTTGGTCAACTCAAGAAAACTGAACCTTATCGGGTGCAAATACCGAGAAGTGAGAGAAGCAATTCTATTCTTCAGCCGCTCGTTACAAATCAATGGTTTGTAAATGTTAAAACTTTATCTGAAGAGGCTATAAGAGTGGTGAAAGATGATGAAACTCAATTTGTACCCAAGAATTGGGAAAATACATATTTTAATTGGATGGACGACATACAAGATTGGTGTATTAGTCGCCAACTATGGTGGGGACATAGAATCCCTGCCTGGTTTGACTCAGAAGGCAATATATACGTTGCCGAATCAGAAGAAGGAGTTCGAAAAAAATATCAATTAGATGAAAGAGAGCTTCAACAAGAGGATGATGTTTTAGATACTTGGTTTTCTTCAGCATTATGGACTTTCTCAACTCTGGGTTGGCCAAAAGATGAAAATCTTCTCTCGCGATACCATCCCACAAGTGTATTGGTAACTGGATTTGATATTATTTTTTTCTGGGTGGCT